>Ga0180436_10000023_pt1 | contig 169583 bp, 134 predicted proteins | sample SS_ome_2_FD_132434 | JGI IMG/M metagenome (GOLD analysis project Ga0180436, IMG submission 132434) | Hypersaline lake sediment archaeal communities from the Salton Sea, California, USA - SS_3_S_2 metaG | ecosystem: Environmental > Aquatic > Non-marine Saline and Alkaline > Hypersaline >...
AAGGAGCAGCAGCATGACGAGGGAGAAGATCCTCGCCACCGTCAAGAAGAACGACATCGACTTCATGCGGCTTATGTTCACCGATATCGCGGGCTTCCCGAAGTGCATCCAGATCCCGGCCGATGAGCTCGAGGGCGCGCTCGTCAACGGCAAGGGGTTCGACGGCTCGTCGATCGAGGGGTTCACGCGCATCTACGAGAGCGACATGATCGCGATGCCGGACCCCGAGACGTTCAAACTCGTCACGTGGCACGACGGCGACGTCGAGGGCCTGATGTTCTGCGACGTCCTGCTCCCGAACGGCCAGCCGTACGAGGGCGACCCGCGGTTCGTGCTTCGGAAGGTCCTCAGCCGCCTCGAGTCGAAGAAGTGGCGGTTCATGGTCGGCACCGAGCTCGAGTACTTCTACTTCACGAGCGCCGAGTACCCGGAGGTCCTCGACCACGCCGGCTACTTCGACCTCCAGCCGCCCGACCTCGGCGAGGAGCTCCGCAAGAAGACCATCAAGGCGCTCCACGCCATCGGCATCCCGATCGAGTACTCGCATCACGAGGTCGCACCGTCGCAGCACGAACTCGACCTCAAGTACACCGACGCGCTCCGAATGGCCGACGACACGATCATGGCCAAGCTCCTCATCAAGGAGGTCGCGCGCAAGGAGGGCGTCCACGCCACCTTCATGCCCAAGCCGATCTACGGCGAGAACGGAAGCGGCATGCACACGCACCAATCGATCTTCAAGGGCAAGAAGAACGTGTTCTTCGACAAGGACGGGGTCTACCACCTGTCGGACACGGCGCGCGCCTATCTCGAGGGGCTCCTCAGACACGCCCGAGAGATCGCGCTCATCACGGACCAGTGGGTCAACTCGTACAAGCGGCTGGTCCCCGGCTTCGAGGCGCCCGTCTACGTCTCATGGGCGCAGCAGAACCGCTCGACGCTCGTTCGCGTCCCGCAGTACCGGCGCGGGCACGACCTCTCGACCCGCATCGAGCTCCGTTGCCCCGACGCGGCCTGCAACCCCTACCTCGCCTTCGCCGTCCAGCTCGCCGCCGGTCTCAAGGGCATCGAAGAAGGCTACGAGTGCCGCGAGCCGATCGAGGAGAACATCTTCGGGATGGGCGCCGAGGAGCGCGAGGGACACGGCATCAGCATGCTCCCCGGCAGTCTCGGTGAGGCCGTCGGCGCCGCGCGGAAGAGCGATCTCCTTCCCGAGACGCTCGGCCAGGAGATGTTCGACAAGCTTCTCAGGAACAAGACGGCGCTCTGGGACGACTATCGGGGCTACATCACGCAGTACGAGATGGAACGGGATCTGCCGGTGCTGTAGATCCGGATGACCGGAAGAGCACAGCCACCGCATCATGCTATCCAGGGAGGTTGATCGTGAGAAGCGTCCTCGTAGTTCTTCTGTGCGCGCTTCTGGGCACCATGCTCGTATCCTGCAGTTCCAGCGGCGGGTCGGACCCGGGCGATTCACAACCCCCGACCGTTGCGTCGGTGGACCCACCGGATGGTTCGACGGACCGGAGCCTGGTCCAGTCGGTCGAGATCACATTCTCCGAAACGATGGATGCTTCGACCATCAACGACACGACGTTGCTCCTCGGGGGGCGCGCGTCCCTCCCGCACGTGCAGTACGACGCGTCTTCGCGCACGGCCACGATCACGCCGGACACCCTGTACGCGCCGCTGACGTGGCACGAAGCCGTCATCACGGAGGATGTCACGGATGCTGCGGGAAACCCGGCGACGTGCGAGACGCTGTCGTTCCAGACGGGTCCGATGGACGTCGATCATCTCGATGACGCGATGGAGCCGAACGAGAGTATCGCGACCGCATCACCGGTCGGGCTCGGCGCGACCCGCTACTCGTTGACAGCGACAGACGACGACAAGGACACCTACGAGTTCACACTCTCCGAGCGTAGGAAGATAACGTTTGCGACTCTCATCAAGCACGCCCCGAACAACCCGCCGCGCTGGCCGGGGTGGCAGCTCCGTTTCATGCGGGCCGATGGTGAGTACTACGCGACACGCGGAACGAGCGCCGAACAGGGCCAAACTCCGGACTTTTCATTCAGCTTCAGTCCGGGGACGTACTACTGCCAGATCTACCCCAGCTACGGGCTCGAGACGGACGACTACGTCCTCTACGATCTCGATGTCATCAGCGACGAGCCGTGCGCCGACGACCAGTACGAGGACAACGACTTCGAGGATGAGGCCGCCCCGATCACGACCGGACTGCACACCGGACTGACGGGCTGCTACCTGGATGAGGACTGGCACTCGATCGATATGACGACCGGCCAGACGCTCACGGTGACGGTCGACGCAACCATCCCCGAAGGCTCGCAGACCAGGCGGATGCACATCTACCCTCCGGGCGGCAACAACTTCTACGAGACCGGCACCGACAACCCGTTCACGGGACAGGTCACCGCCACAGCGGACGGAACGGCCACATTCTACGTCCAATTCTGGGAAGACGACGTCGACTACACGTTGGAGATCGCACTGACCGACTAGAACAGGCCCGGAAACAGGCCAACCACGGCTTTACTCCAGCCCCGCGACTCGTTAGAATCGTGGGGCTGAGTACGTCCAACCGAGTTACTGAACGATACCCACGAGGCCGCTGACCGGAGGTCCGGCGGCTCCGCCATGAACTGCGTCCCGCGCACGCGCGGGGCATGGTAAGGAGGGCGAATGCGCGTCCTACTCTCAGGGAACGAGGCCGTCGCGCGCGGGTGCTACGAGCACGGCGTGAAGGTGGCCACGGCCTACCCGGGGACCCCGAGCACGGAGATCCTCGAGAACGTCGTCAAGTACAAGGACGACATCTACTGCCAGTGGTCGCCGAACGAGAAGGTGGCGTTCGAGGTGGCGATGGGGGCTGTGTTTGGCGGCGCCAGAACGATGACGGCGATGAAGCACGTGGGCCTGAACGTCGCGGCCGATCCGCTCATGACATCGACCTCGGTCGGCGGTGACGGAGGGTTCATCATCGTCACGGCCGACGATCCGGGCATGCACTCGTCGCAGAACGAGCAGGACAATCGCTACTACGCGAAGTTCGCCAAGATCCCGCTCGTCGAGCCCTCCAACTCGCAGGAGGTGAAGGACTTCATCGGGCACGCGCTCACCATCTCCGAGGAGTTCGGGACGCCGGTGCTGTTCCGCATCTCGACACGCATCTCGCACGCGAAGAGCCCGGTCGAGCTGGGCGAGCGTGTCGAGGTCCCGCTCAAGGACTACGAGAAGGACACGTCGCGCCGCGTCGTCATCCCGGCGCACGCGCGCAGGCTCCACGTCAAGGTCGAGAAGCGACTCAAGGCGCTCGCCGAGTACGCCGAGACCTGTCCGATGAACGAGATCATCGAGGGCGACCCGAAGGTGGGCGTCATCTCGAGCGGCATCTCGTACGAGTACGCGCGGGACGCGTTCCCGGATGCGACGTTCCTCAAGCTCGGGATGAGCTTCCCGTTCCCCGCTGGTCTCGCGGCCGAGTTCTGCAAGCGGTTCGACACGGTCTACATCGTCGAGGAGAACGAGCCGTTCATCGAGGAGCAGCTCCGCTACAACGGCATCACCAACATCGTCGGCGAGGAGAAGATCCCGGTCTGCGGCGAGCTCAACCAGCGGATCATCCGCGACGCCGTCAGCGGCGAGGACACCAGCGGCGAGAAGGCCAATGTGCCGGCGCGGCCGCCGGTGCTCTGCCCCGGGTGCCCGCACCGGAGCACGTTCTTCATGCTCAACAGACTGGGCATCGGCTCGACGTCGGACATCGGCTGCTACACGCTCGGCGTCATGCCGCCGCTCTCGGGGATCGACACCTGCATCTGCATGGGCGCCTCGATCGGCAACTCACTCGGCATGGAGAAGGCGCGCGGACGCGACTTCGCGAAGAAGATGGTCGCGGTCATCGGCGACTCGACCTTCGTCCACTCGGGCATCACGGGGCTTGCCGACGTCGCATACAACAAGGGCGCCACGACCGTCATCATCCTCGACAACTCGATCACCGCGATGACCGGCCACCAGCACCATCCCGGCACGGGCATGACACTCATGGGCGAGCCGACCATCAAGGTCGACTACCTCAAGCTCGCCGGGGCGCTCGGCGTGAAGGACGCGAAGAAGGTCGATGCCTACGACGTGAACGCCGTGAAGCAGGCCATCAAGGACGCGGTCGCGACCGACGAGCCGACGCTGCTCGTGATGGAGGGGCCGTGCGCGCTCCTGGACCGTTCGACCTGGGGCCCGGCCCTCGTGGTCGACTGGGACAAGTGCACGGCGTGCGGTCTCTGTCTGAGGCTCGGGTGCCCGTCCATCAGTCGCGATGAGACCGGCAAGGCGCAGATCAACCCGCTGTTCTGCGTCGGCGAGCTCTGCTCGATGTGCGCGCAGGTCTGTCCGTCGAACGCGATCTCTGTCCCCGAGAAGTCCTGACAGAGCAATCCCAAAGGAGACACAGATGGCAGGCAAGACAACGAACGTGTTCATTGCGGGGGTCGGCGGTCAGGGCATCCTTCTGGCCAGTGAGATCCTCTCGGACGTTGCCCTCGCCAAGGGGCTCGACGTCAAGAAGAGCGAGGTCCACGGGATGGCGCAGCGCGGCGGCTCGGTCGTGAGTCACGTCCGGTTCGGCGACGAGGTCCACTCCCCCGTGATCACGGCGGGCGAGGCCGACCTGCTCGTCTCCTTCGAGAAGATGGAGGCGCTCCGGTGGGTCCAGGCGGTGGCTCCCGGCGGGAAGGTCATCGTCAACACGCAGGAGATCGTCCCGAGCGGCCAGGAGGTCTACCCGAAGGACATCGACTCGCAGATGGACCAGCGGGCCCCCGGAACACTCCGTATCGACGCGCTCGCGCTCGCGAAGGAGGCCGGGCACATTCGCGCGGTCAATGTCGTGATGCTTGGCGCGATCTCGCACTTCCTCGACTTCAGCGAGGACGAGTGGAAGGCGGCGATCGAGGCCCGCGTCCCCAAGAAGACCATCGAGATCAACACCAAGGCCTTCGAGCTCGGCCGAAGGGCCGTAGCCTCGTAGACCAGCGTCGCTTGCTGGAGGCCCCTCTTCCTCCGGCGCTCAAACATGCAGACCCGGCGGCAGGCACTACCGCCGGGTCTGAACTCGCGGCGGAGAAAGAGGGGCACCCAGCCCCACCCGCCAGACTCCGGAGCAACCCATGCCCAAGGCCAGCGCGAAGGCCGAACCCGTTGAACTCGTTGGACCGCTCGGGGAGTCCGTTGCCGAGATGCGGAAGCGGGCGCTGTTGACGCTCCGCAGGCTCAAGCGCGCGTATCCGGATGCGACGATACCGCTCAACTACTCCTCCCCGCTTGAGCTCATGGTCGCGACCATCCTCTCGGCGCAGTGTACCGACGCGCGCGTCAACGAGGTCACGGCGGACCTCTTCAGGAAGTACCGGACCGCGGAGGACTGGGCGTCGGCGAACCTCAAGACGCTCGAGAAGGAGGTCCATCCCACCGGCTTCTTCCGGAACAAGGCGAAGGCCATCAAGGAGAGCGCGCGAGACCTTATCGAGAAGCACGACGGCGAGGTCCCGCGGACGCTCGAGGAGCTCACGGCGCTCCGCGGGCTCGGCCGCAAGTCGGCCAACGTCCTCATCACACACGCCTTCGGCGGGCAGGGCATCATCGTCGACACGCACTTCCGACGCATCACTCGGCGGATGGGGTTCACGTCGCAGATGGACCCGGTGAAGATCGAGCGCGAGCTGATGGAGATCGTGCCGCGGCGGCGCCAGGCCGACTTCTCCCTCTACATCAACTGGCACGGCCGCGTGACCTGCTTCGCTCGCAAGCCCGACTGCGACGGCTGCGCGGCCCGCAAGGGCTGCCCCGCGTGTGACTCGAGGGGCGAGATCACGTGGGAGGTGAAATAGGAACGGGGGCGCAGACTCGTGCTGCACCCCCGCATGTGACTCTCGGTCTTGGTCTCCTCAGTCCAGTTCGATGGCTTCGGTGGGGCAGTTGTCGGCTGCCTCCTCAGCCTTCTCCTCGAGTTCCTCGAGGATCTGCGCAGCCTTGACCACAGCGATCTCCCCGTCCATCTCGAAGATGTCCGGGCAGATGTCCACACACGCTTCACAGCCGATGCAGGCATCTTCGTCGATGTATGCCCTCATCATCAGCCTCCGCTGCGGGCCCGTCCCTCCACGTCCGTGTCGGCCCGGGCCCCGGCCTCGACGGCGCGTGGTCGGAGGCCGGCCGAGCGCCGGTCCACCCCGACTCGCTACATACCATGCTGGCACCGACCCGCGAACGCGTCAAGTGGGAGTTGCCGCCTTTGGATACCGAGCCTCGAGACGCCGGATTCGGGCGCCGCGTGCCCACCGGACCCCGCACGAATTCGCTTGCGTTCGATGGCCACAGAACTAGACTTCATGTTGATCTGAGGACGGCACGCGATCCTGCCGGCTTCAGTGGCAGCCGGGAGACAGTATGGATCCGCAAGACGCGGCGACCGCAGGAGGGTTCGGTCGCCGGTGTGGGGTGGGTGCCGGATGGCGCTCACGTTTGGGGATCAACCCACTGCCGGGCGGGCCGGAGCACGAGGACCGCCCAAGGAGAGCAGATGAAGAACGCCAAGCCGAAGGCCGCAAAGTCCGCGTCCCCGAAGTCCAAGGGCAAGAAGAAGTCGAAGGGCAAGAAGAAGTAGCCGGACCGCACATCGGGCAACGCTCATGAGGGCATGCTCGAAGGGCCGGCTGCGGCAGACGTGGAAACCCGGCTGTGGCAATGGGCTGAACAAGACGGCGGGGCGCCTGATGGCGCCCCGCCTTCCTCTTGCGTGGCATGATCGGCTGCGTCGAGGTCCGACTCAGACCGTAGCCGGCGACCGTGACGCGCCTACGGTCGACCAGCGCACGTCAGCGGGTCTCCCACTGCATTGTCTCGAGACGCTGACGGAGCTGCCCCGCCGTGGCGAACTTCTTGAGAATCAGCGATCGCTTGAGACCGCAGCAGATGGACTTGACCTCCGGCGGCTGCCGTGAGTACCACGGTCGCCCGCCGACAGCATCGTAGAGGATCCTGGCCAGATCGCACACGTCGTCCTGGATGTTCACGCGCCGTGGCGCCTGCCAGTGGTACAGATCGAGGAGCTTCACATCGAAACCGAGACCTGCACGACGGACGATCACGTTCTCGGTGTGCAGGTCACCGTGGTACTCGCGAAGATTGTGGATCTTCTCGATTCCCGACGCCAGCGCGTGCACGAGATGGAACGCCTGGAACGGATCGAGGCGCTTCCCTGGCTGCCGTCGAAGGAAGATGTTCAGGGGTTCGCCCTCAACGAACTCCGACACCATGAAGGTGATCGGCGTCCCCTGATAGTCGACGGTCTCCTGCGTGTGGTACTGGATGAGGATCGGGCAGTGGCGAAGCCTATGGAGCTTCGTCGCGTATCGATTGAGTGTTCGGTTCCTCGGGTTCCTCTGGGGGAAGAAGAACTTCGCTGCACGCTCGATCCCTGTCGCGAGCTCGCAAACCAGAAAGACCTCGCCTTCCCATCCCCGGCCGAGGTCACGGACGATCTCGTACTTGTCGATGAGCACGTCGCCGGGCTTGAGATCGAAGGATTCGATCCTCCGCTGGTCTGAACCAGGGCGCCGGATCGTCCTCCCACCGGCCGTCGTCGAACGTTTCTGCATTCGTTCCCTCACGTTGTCTTGCATTCAGCGGCGGCTACTCATCGCCGCAGTCGCGGTCTCGCCCGTGTCTGTGTCGGCGTCGATCTCGCTGGCGCCCCTGACTCCGGTCCTCGGACGCGCGGTGGATGTCGTCGCTCTCACACTCTGGACAGACGGCCGGACGTGGGGCACCGTGGACTACGCGCCAGACATGGCCACATGCGGAACACTCGAACGTCCTCTTGGTCACCGCCGTACCCTCCATTGTCGCTCCATGAGGCTCTACTTCCAGCATCTCGAGACAGTACGATTCTACAGCCTCCTGACCCCGCAGCGCACCACCCTTCGCTCGCGTGGCGGCCATTCAGCACCCCCCCCAGCCCGAACGAGGCTCCTTGCGCCACCCCGCTCCATCCGATAGTATGGAGTCCTATGATGGTGGAACAGCCCCGGACCAGGAGGTTCCCATGACCGATCGTGAGCGCGTCGAGTTCGCGCTGAAGACCGAGAACGACGGCAACGGATTTTACGAGCACGCTGCGAAGCACACGAGCCACAAGCTCGCCCGCGCCGCCTTCGAGATGCTCGGCAAGGAGGAGATCCGCCACGTCCAGCTGATCGAGTCGCTGGGCCAGGCGCTCGAGGCCGGCACCGAGGTCGAGGTCGCATCGCCGGACAAGAAGACGCTCGAGAAATCCATCCAGACGATCTACGGCGCCGCGACCGCCGAGCCGGTGGAGGGTGAGATGGAGCCCGCCGAGGCCTACGCGAAGGCGATCGAACTCGAGCAGAGGATCTCCAAGCTCTACTTCGACTACGCCAAGGACTGCGAGAGCGACGCGGCGAAGCACCTCTTCAACGTGCTCTACCGTGAGGAGCAGGACCACCTCAGTCTCCTCGAGGACATGCTCGGATACCTGACCGACCCGAACCAGTGGTTCGTCGACCGCGACATGGTCATGCTCGACGGCGGATGAAGCCGACGTCGTGACGAAGTGAAGGACCGATGACGCTCCGCCTCGTCCGTGCGGAGTTCCACGACGGACTCGAAGACGCGCTCCTGGAGTGGCTCTCCGCGACAGCCAGTGCCCACCCGCTCGCAGAGCGCTGGGTCGTTGTGCCCTCGAACCCCCTCGGCATCCACCTCTCGAGGGAGTTCGCGTGTCGTGGCGGCGGTCACGTCAACACGCGGTTCATGACGCTGAAGGACCTTGCCCGCCGGGCAGCCGGAACCCCGCTGCCCGGCGGTCGCGTATCCGCTCCACGCGGCGGCGAAGAGCTGCTCCTCCGGCGCCTCCTGGACAACGGACTGGCCGCCGGCGGCTACTTCGACGCCATCGCCGACCGCCCCGGCCTGGCCACCGCGCTCTCGAGCGCCATCCGCGACCTCAAGGAGGCCCGTCACACACCGGACACGCTGGCCTCCGCCGTCGCGGGCGCGAGCATCCCGGCGCGCGACCGCTCGCACAAGTTCGGCGAGCTGCTCCGCATCTGGAGGCAGTACGAGCGCCACATGGACGAGGGCGGCTGGGCCGACGACGCCGACCTGATGGAGGCTGCCGTGGCGCGGCTGGAGTCGGCAGCTCCCGTCGCTGCCACGGAAGCCGGCGCGACCGACCCCGCGAACCGTCTCGCGCTTCCGAGCGAGGCCGCAGTCTACGGGTTCTACGACTTCAACGGGGTACAGCGCGCGCTCGTGGCCGGACTCGTACGCTCGGTGGACGCGACTGTCTTCATTCCGTTCGCCGACGTCGAGGACTACGAGTACGCGCGGCCGACGCTCGCCTGGTTCCGGTCGCTCGAGCCCGACGAGGAGCTCGATGTGTCGAGCTCCGCCGCGGTCGACGCCCTCCCGCTTCCACCGGAAACGCTGGTCGTATCGGCGCCCGGGGAGGCGCGCGAGGCGCGCGAGGACCTGCGGGCGCTCATCCGACTGGCACGCCGTGACGACGTCGCGTTCCAGGAGATGGCCGTCGTCGCCAGATCGCTCGGTGACTACGCGGACGTCTTCCGCGATCAGTGCCAGTGCATCGGTCTCTCCCCCTACCTCGAGTCCCCTGCCCCGCTCTCGCGCACCCGGCTCGGGAAGGCGGTCCTCCATCTGGTCGAGGCCGTCCGCGCCGACATGCCGCGCGCCGAGCTCATGGAGTGCCTCGCGCTCCTCGAACCCGATCTCCCCGATGCCCCGGTGCGCCCCCTCTCCGGCGACTGGGCCAGGGCGGCCGCTCTGGCCGGAGTTACCTCCGGCCCCGACGAGTGGCTTCCCCGGCTCGAGAGGCTCCGTGGACGCCTCGACACGAGCGTCGGCGGGGGCTTCGCCGCGCGTCACGCCCACCTCCGCCCGGCCGTGGATGCGCTCCTCCCGCTGCTCGAGACACTCCTAACGGCGACCGGGACCATCCCTGCGGTCGGACGGATCGCGACGTTCACGCGTCACATCCGGGCCGTTCTCCTCGAGACGACCAGAGAGTCGCTCGAGCGCTACCTCATCCTCTCCGAGCTGTCCGACATGGACGGGTTGTCGACGATCGCCGGTGAGATCCCGGTCGGGCGGTTCGCTGAGCTCCTCCGCTCGCGTCTCTCGGACACCGGGGCGCGCGAGGAGCGGTTCGGGGGCGGGGGGCCGAGCGTGCTCGGTCTCATGAAGTCACGCGGTCTCTCCTACCCCGTCGTGGTCGTCCCGGGGCTCGTCGAGAAGGTCTTCCCGCTCGGACGGAGGCAGGACCCGGTCCTGCTCGACTCGGAACGATCCCGCATCAACGAGGCGGTCTTCTCACGCCCGGAAGGAAGGGGCTCCCTTGAGGGTCTCGCCGTCCGCGCGGAGACCGTGACCGAGGAACGGCTGCTCTTCCGCCTGGCCGTCGCCATGGCGCGCGATACGCTCGTCCTGAGCTTCCCGCGGCTCGATCCCGCGACGGCACGACCGCGCATCGCCTCGATACTCCTGATCCGCGTGCTCGAGCAGCTGACGGGCAGGCCGCAGGACTACGAGACGCTCGAACGGAGCGACCGTGTCACCCGCGTGCCGCTCGCCAGCCGCTTCCCCGACGAGCCGGCGGACGCGGTGACGCTCGATGAGTACGACGGGTGCTCGATCCTCGCCGCGATCGCATCCCGCCGACCCGAGGACGTCGCGCATCTTGCGGACGTGGCCGGCTCGCTCCGACGGGGACTCCTCATGGAGGAGTCGCGCTGGGGCGAGCGCCGGCACACCAAATACGACGGTGTGCTCGAGTCGGAGGAGGCCGTCGCCGCCGCGCGGGCGCTGTCGGGCTTCACGAGCGAGGGCCCGGATGAGGACCGCCGCGTGTCGGCGACCGCGCTCGAGGAGTACGCCTCGTGCCCGTTCAAGTTCCTGCTCCACCACGTGCTCAAGGTCGAGGAGGTCGAGGAACCCGAGGACTCTCTCGAACTCGACCCGCTCGAGCGTGGAACGCTCTATCACGAGGTGCTCGAGCGGTTCCTCCGCGACTCGCGTGACGACGGTCGCCTCCCGCTCGACGCCGACGCGCTGGACCGGCTGCTCGCGCTCGCCGACCGGATGGTCCGCTCGGACCGCTGGAGCATCAGCGCGCACGAGGGAGCGCAGGAGCTGGTCCGGGGCGAACTCCTCACGGCGCTCCGGCTCTGGCTGCGCTACGAGCTGGAGAGCGACGGCGGGTTCGTCCCCGCCTACTTCGAGGCGAGGTTCGGAGGGACCCCGAGGGACGACGAGGGAACGACGCTGTCGCTCGAGGAGGGCGTCCGCTACACGGCCGCCGAGGGGATCTCGGTCCGCTTCTCCGGGAAGATCGACCGGATCGACATCACGGGCGACGGTCGGCGTGCGAGACTCATCGACTACAAGACCGGTCGCTACGACAGCCTCGGACGGGACGCGAAGAACCTGCTCAGACAGGGCCAGCGGCTCCAGCTGCCCATCTATGTCATGGCCGCTCGCGAACTCCTCCGGGAGCGACACCCGGAGACCGATGTCGCATCGGCCGAGTACCTCCACATCACCGAGGCGAGCGAGCCGAAGGCCGCCCGCGTCACCGCGGAGGAGATCACCGCGCGCGGCGATGATCTCGCGAAAGCCGTCGCCATCATCGTGCAGGGGATCGCGGCAGGGCAGTTCTTCCCGGTCCGCGAGGACGACCGGAGCTGCTCGTACTGCGACTACCGCGACGCCTGCCGGTCGGTCCTCGTCCCGCTCACGCAGATGAAGAAGGGCGACGACGCGACGAGGGCGTACATCTACGAACTCGCTGAGATCGGATAGGGAGAGTCGGAACGAGCATGACCGCCAGACCGACGACAGACGCGCGCGACCGCGCGCTTGCAAGAGGGGACGATGGAGGGCTCGGCGTCACCTATCTCGTCGAGGCCGGCGCCGGAACGGGCAAGACGACCGTGCTTGTCGATCGTCTCGTCGCGCTGGTCGAGTCTGGCGTCCAGCTCGACCGCATCGTCGCCATCACGTTCACGGAGAAGGCCGCCGGCGAGCTCCGGCTCCGGCTCCGTGCCGGTCTCGAAGAGGCGCGCGCGGAGTCGACCGACGAGGCGCGAGCCGCGCTGATGCGCGACGCCCTCGCCCATCTCGACCGGTCGCACGTCACGACGATCCACGGGTTCTGTAACTCGCTCCTCAGGGAGCGTCCCGTTGAGGCCGGGATCGATCCTGGCTTCGGGGTCGCCGACCAGCTCCGGCAGCGCGTGGTGGAGGACACCGTCTGGGAGGAGTGGATCCGCAATGAGCTCGCCGAGGAGCTTCCCCGGCCGCTCGCCGACGCGCACGCGCTCGGGTTCCGCCTGCGGCGGATCCGCGACCTCGCCTCGCGTCTGCTGGCGCACCGGGACGCCCTCGACGGGGTCCCTCCCGCGTACGAGGAGACGGGCGGCGACGAACTCCTGACCGATCTGTCCCGCACCGCGGAGTCGTTCGTCACGAGCGCCGAGGCCAACTGCCGCTCGAGCGAGGACGCGTTCGTCCCCAGACTCGTGGAGTTCCGGGACGCCGTCCGCGCGCTCGACGCGCTCCCGCCGGATGCGAGACTCGCTCACGCTCTCAGACATCTCACCACGCCGCCACTGAGGAAGGGACGGAAGGGTGACTGGGACGGTGACTCGCTCGCGGAGATCCGCGATGAGATCAAGCGGCTCCGCTCTCACATCGAGGATGTCGAGAAGCTCGTGCGTCACAACGCGGCGGTCCGGGTGGTCGCGTGGCTCCGGGGGTTCGTCGACGCGTACCAGCGTGAGAAGGACGCGCGGGGCATCCTCGACTTCCAAGACATGCTGACACTGACGAGGGATCTCCTTCGTGACCGTCACGACGTCCGCGGTCACTTCAAGCGCGCCTTCGACCGCATCCTGCTCGACGAGTTCCAGGACACCGACCCGCTCCAGTGCGAGATCGCGTTCTTCCTCGCCGAGAGGGAGGGCGGCCGCGCGACCCGGTGGCACGAGGTCGAACTCACACCGGGCAAGCTCTTCGTCGTCGGCGACCCGAAGCAGTCGATCTATCGCTTCCGACGGGCCGACATCGAGACCTACGAGAAGGCGAAGGACCTCATCCGGGAGACCGGCGAGGTGCTCGAACTCGTGGAGAACTTCCGGACGCGTCCGGCTATCATCGACGGCGTCAACACGGTCTTCGGCCCGCTCATGCGGGCCCCCGAGGAGGGTCCGCGGTTCCAGCCGGAGTACGCCCCGCTGACCGCGTACCGGGAGCGCGACGACCGCGGTCCGGGGAGCGTGGTGCTCGACCTGACCGACGCCCTGCCGGAGAAGCACGGCGTCGGCGATGTCCGCGCCGTGGAGGCCCGCATCGTCGCGGGGTTCCTCAAGAGGATCCAGGAGACCGACGAGCATCTGGTCTACGACAAGACCGAGAGGCGCTGGCGCCGCCCCGGCCTTCGGGACGTCGCCATCCTCTTCCAGACGATGATCTCCGTGGGAGCGTACGAGGACGCGCTCACACGGCACGAGATCGACTACCGCATCGCGGGCGGAAAGCGGTTCTACGCGCGCAGCGAGGTCCTCGAGCTGATCTCCGTGCTCTCGGCGGTCGAGGACCCGCACAACGGCGCCGCGGTCGTCGGCGCCCTCCGCTCTCCCTTCTTCGGCGTCCCTGACGATGACATCGTGCTGCATCGCCACCGGACCGGAGCGCTGTCGTACCTCGACGGCGAGGACGGGGTCGCGTCTGTGCGGGAGGCGTTCGACATCCTCCGCGAGCTCCACGCCGACCGGGAATCGGACCGGATCGCCTCGCTGCTCGAGCGGCTCTTCGACCGGACCAAGGCCCCGGAGCTCTTCCTGCTCAAGCCGTCGGGCGAGCAGCGCCACGCGAACCTCATGAAGGTCGCCGAGATCGCCGACGCGCTCGAACGCTCGGAGCACCTCTCGTTCGGCGGGTTCGTCCGCTGGCTCCGGGAGACGCTCCAGCTGACCCCGGAGGAGGCCGAGTCCCCGCTCTCCGAGGAGGGCGACGACTTCGTGCGTCTCATGACGATCCACAAGGCGAAGGGGCTCGAGTTCCCGATCACGGTCCTCGCCGATCTCTCGAGCTACTCGAGCCGCAAGGACGAGATCGTCGTCAACCACCTCGAGGGCCGAATGGACCTCGGGTTCGGGTCGAAGGAGAAGCCGTTCGGGACCGACACGTACGCGGACGCGCACGCCGTCGAGAAGGAACGTCGCGAGGCCGAAGTCACGCGTCTGCTGTACGTCGCGATGACCCGCGCGCGCGACCTGGTCGTGCTGCCGTGGCTCGGAGCAGCAGACGGCGGCGACCCGCCGGGACTCCTCGCCCGACTCAGGGAGATCCGTTCGCTCGAGGGCTCACCGGACGTCACGGCGCTCGAAGCGAACGACCTCGACCCGGGCGCGGCGACCCAATCGCCGGGGCGCCTCCGCGCGGCCGACATCCTCGCCGCGGTCGTTGCTGCGAGCGATGCCCGCGCGGCGCGCGAGCGCTGGACCGGTCAGATGGACGATACGCTCGTGGGTGGCAACAGACCGCTCGCCGTGGCCACGCCGTCGGCGGGCGACTACGACCCGACGCTCTCGGGGCCGACGCGTGTGGACGCGGCCCGCCCGGATCTCGCGTTCGGCGGCACCGCGTTCGGATCGCTCGTCCACGACACGTTCGAGGCGCTGTCCTTCGAGACCACGACCGCGGAGCTCGCCCTGCGTGTCGCGACCACGCTCGCGCTTCCGCAGGGGCTGAACGACGAGGCAGCGGAAGCGGCCGCCGGACTGGTCACGGCCGGACTCGCGAGCGACGTGATGCGGAGCGCGACTCAGGCGCGCCGGTCCTGGAAAGAAGTACCCGTCGTGACCGAGGTCGACGGCGGGCTTCTGGAAGGCACGATCGATCTCTTGTTCGAGGACGACGACGGACTCGTCATCGTGGACTACAAGACCAACATCCCCGGCGAGGGCGGCGTCCCCGCGCTGGCGGACCACTATGCGCCCCAGATGCGAAGCTACGCGGCCGCCATGCGGCAGGCGACCGGCCGTGAGGTCTCCCGCGCCGTGCTGCTCTTCCTCCGCGGCGGAGACGACGGCTCGGTCATCGAGGCCGACATCCCGCTCTAGCTACCCCAGCTCATCCAGGTCCGACTCGAGCATCTGGCGGCTCTCCTCGTCCTCGATGCACGATGCGGTGTCGCGAGCCTTCGCAAGATGCTCGGCCGCCTTCGCGTCGTTGCCGGCCACCTTCTCGGCCCTCGCCAGCGCCTCGTACGCGTAGCCGACGGTGAACACGGAGACGCCCTCCCCACCCGCCGCCTTGAGGCAGAGCCCACCGTATCGACGCGCCTCGTCCGCGTTGCCGATCACGGCGTAGACACGTGACGCCTGCCAGTAGCCGATCGAGAGGTTCTCGTCCTTGCAGTCAGGGCGCTGTCTCCAGTGCCAGACTGAGGCCAGACAGCGCTCGATCATCTGCTGGTCCTCGAACGGTGTGCGGTCCGGCTTGTCAAGAAGCTCCCACACGGCATTGAAGCAGTTCACCGCAAAGTGCCTGTTGGCGGCCTCGACGTCGAATGCGGGCTTCTTCATCTCTCTCCTCCGCAGATCGATGTGAAAGGGGCGAGGCACGGTCGTCCCGCGCTCGCCCCTGGTGTGTTCGCCTGATCTCGCTCAATGGGTGTCCGGCGGTCCACCGCCGATACTACCGCTCAATCCGTCGTTCCGCCAGCGTGACCTCACCTGCGCCGGACCGTCGTTGTACGCTACTTCAGATGGACCAGCTTGACCTGGTCGCTCCCGACCGGCGTGACAAGGCGGGCGAAGTAGACGCCCGAGACGACCTCGGACCCCGTCCCGTCCGTCCCGTGCCACACGATGGTGCCGAAACCGTCGCCGTCCGGCGCAGCCTCGATCCGGTCAACGAGCCGTCCCCCCGCGCTGTAGATCTCGACCGCCGCAAACGGGCTGCCGGGAGCCGCGAAGCTCACGGTCGTCGCGCCGCGAAACGGGTTCGGGGCCGCTCCCATGATCCGGGTGCCGGTGTGAATCTCGTCTGGGACCGAGGTACTCGGCCAGAGCACGCAGTCGGCGGTCGTCAGTCCGCCCGAGACCACGACATCCGAGATGGTCTTCGTGTGGTACCCGTCGAGGCTGAACTCAAGCGAGTAGGTCCCGTCGACCAGCATCCGCCAGTACCGACCGTAGGCCGCGTCCGCGTAGCGTGGATCGATCTCCGGCGCGTCGTTCTCCAGGACCGTCACTTCGGCCGCGAGCGGCAGACCGGTCTCGCCGTCGGTCACGTGCCCCGTGATCCCCGGACCGGAGACGCGGTCCAGCAGGTAGTACGACCCGAGCGATACGCGCTCACAGTACTCGTCGACGTCCGGTCCCGGCGGGATGCACATCTGGCTCATGATCTCCATCGTCAGCCCGATGATGCCGTGCGCCCCATACTGCCAGTTCCGGCACTTGCCGGCGGTCGAGTATCCGTAGATGGCGTAGTAGGCCGTGTCGTCCAGCTTGGTCGTCTTCGCCGCGAGCCCGCCGGAGGCCGAGCTGATCACGTCGTAGTCCGGGCAGAACCCGATCTGCGGCCAGTACCACGGATAGTAGACCAGGTCGCCCATCGAGACGGCCGGGCTGTGGTAGTTGAGCGAGAAGATGGGTTTCTCGGCCAGGCAGATGTCGCGGATGACCTGCGACTCGTTCTCCGAGAACGGCGCGGTCCCGCGATAGAACGGCGACTCCCACTCCCCCGCTCCGCCTTCGGCCCAACTCCAGTCGTAGTTGTAGTTCGGGTCGACACCGTCGAACTCCGGCTCGAACGAACCGCTCCCGTTGTTGTCGCGGATGTTCTTCCGCCAGGTCGTGTCGATGCCGGACGCGACGACCCAGTGCCCGTCGGGGTTCAGCATCGGGATGAACCAGATCTCGATGCCATCCACCCACTGCGTGATCGAGTCGACGACGCCGTAGTTGGTCGTCAGCTCGTCGATCATCCACATCGAGACCTCGCACCCCATGATCTCCTCGGCGTGATGGACGGCGTTGTAGAGAACCACCGGCTCATCCTCGTCGATCGCGGCGTTGTCGGAGATCTTCAGTCCCCAGATCGCCCAGCCGTTCGTCGTCGAGTAGCCGAGCGTGTCGAGCTTGGTGATCGTCGGGTACGCCGCCGTCACCGCGAGCAGCTCGGCCCGCACCTCGTCGTGCGTGTGGTAGCGCGGGTGGAGCGCGAACGCGGGCAGCGCCAGCGCCGCGATGAGCAGCGCAGCCGCGACGGCCGCAAGCGTGCATCGTCTCAGTGTCATGGACCCTCCGTGTCTCTGGCGGCGGGGACGCGCCCTCGACCGCTGGGCGTCACCGCCCGAGCCCTCTCACCAGTACGTTCTCTCAGGACCCGCTACTTGAGCAGGACCATCTTTGCCTGATGCTCCTCGCCGAGCGCCGTGAGCCGCGCGAAGTAGACGCCGCTCGCGACCTTCTCGCCGCCGCTCGTGCCGTCCCAGACCACACTGTGGTATCCGGGGCCCTTCTCACCGGAGAGCAGCGTGGTGACCTGACGGCCCGCGACGTCGTAGACCGCGATCTCGACCGCGCCCGAGGCGGGCATGCCGAAGGCGATGGTTGTCATCGGATTGAACGGGTTCGGCTGGTTGCCGAGCAGGACGACCTTCGCCGGCATGGCGGGGTCGTCATCCACGCCGGTCGAGGGGTAGCCGTCGGGCGGGTCGGTCGTGAACTTGATGGCCCGACCGCTCGCCAGCGTCGCCGCCCCGTCGTCGTAGATGTCGGAGTACGTGTAGAGCACGCCGTCGGTCTGGAGGAGATCCTCGATACCCACGGTCGCGTAGTTGGCGTTCGTGTCGCCGTTGTAGACCGTGTGGTACTGGAAGAGGATCTCGCTGTCGCCGGTCGTCGTCCCGCCGGCCGCGTAGAGGATGATCTCGAACGTCTCGGGATTGCCGTCGTACGCGGTCGGCACGCGGCTCCACTGGATGACGAAACGGCCGTCGCCCATGTCGCGCGTCAGTACCTTGCCGCCATCGCCCGGATCAAGGTCGTCCCAGAGACCGGCGACCATCGCGTGCGGCCCCATCGGCGACGGGATGAACCAGTTGCGGAACTCGTGGTGGAACACCGGCGAGCCGCCGAGAGCGACCCAGCCGTTCGAACAGACGGCCAGATCGGTGTAGTCGACACCGTAGTACCTCACGGTGATCGGAAGCGGGATGTTCACGGTCACGTCGTCCCCAAGGCCGAGGTCGACGCCGCCGGTGCCGCCGTAGCTCGGGTCGCACTCGATCCACGAGTAGGTCGGCGCCTCGGTGTAGCCGGTGTCGGTGTTGTCGAAGGCGTAGTAGCCGTATCCGTCCGGACCGATCGGGTCGTCGGTCGCGACCGTGCCGACCGTGATCGGGACGATGACGAACTGCTCGAGACCGCCGCCGCCGGAGAGCTCGAGCAGCAGCTGGAACTCGTGGCCGACGGCCACATCGGATGCGGCCGTGACGGTGAACGTGTCGCCGGAGTTCGTTGCGATACCGCTCGCGGAGACCGTGCCCCACGAACCGGTCTCATCGTTGATCGTCAACCCCGCGTCCGGACCCGAGAGTTCGCCACCGACGAACGTCGCGTCGATGTCACCCGGGTTTGAGAGCGTCACCGTGAGCGTCGCGGTCTCACCCGGATCGAGCACGCCGTCGCCGGAGATCGTCGAAGCGTAGTAGCAGAGCGTCGGGGCGCCGACCACGAGTCGCGCGTAGCTGACGTACGTGCCACGCGTCGCGTCGGTCACCGTGAACTCGAGACCGATCTCCGTGCCGTCGGGACAGCCGTCGGCGATCGTGAACACGAAGTCGGTCGAGCCGCCGTAGGTGCCTCCGGCGGGGATGGTGCCGTACGTGGAGACCTGACCAGCCGGGACCGTGCAGTACGGGGTGACAAGCCTCGGCGGCCCCTCAGCGATCGTGCACGTGACCCCGTTGGCGGTCGAAGAACCGTAGTTCTGAAGCGCCACGTCAAGCTCGATCGTCTCGCCCGGGTTGATGACGCCGTCGCCGTTCCCGCTCGAAGCGCCCGAGGAGTCGTCGTCGATCGTGTGTCCGCGCCAACCGACGAACTCGCCCAGCTGTGACACACCAACGCTCCCGGTGTACGGCTTCATGTTCTTCCCAGACACCGTGACGTAGAAGAAGTCGGAGCTCTCAACAAAGAGCGGCATGTCGATGCTGTATCCGCCCGTGAGTGTACGCACCTCCTGCAGCTCGTAGGTCTCATTGTAGACGCAGACCTCGGCGCCGGGGACCGGGTTCCCATGGACATCCTCGACGTGGACCGTCAGCAGATTCTCACCAAGCTGGACCTCGCCGTCGTGCGTCACAATGAGTTCGCCCGGCATTCCGGTGCGCAGGAAGAGCTCGGGATCGCCGATGACGTTGTAAACGTTGAAGTAGAAGTCGACATTCTGGCCGTCCTCGTCACCGGAGGCCGGGTCGACGTACTCGGGGTAGTTGATGTAGGTCTCGAGCTTGCCGCGGATGAGCGCCTGGCCGAAGTGCTCGAGTCCGTCGTTGAAGATGCCCTGGTAGATGCCGCCGTCGATGGCGTTGTTCCACTTCGTGTGCGTCCAGTACTCGCTCGGGCCGCAGAACGCCGGTCCGCCCTTGAGGTCGAACGGCGTGCCCGAGCGGATCCACTGCTCGCCGAAGCACGGGTCGGTCGAGCTGTCCCAGTTGCCGGTGCCGCAGACGATACTCGTCATGACGGGGAGCATCTCGTCATTGTCGAGCGTGAGGACGTCGTCGGCGTAGAACGCGGGGTAGTACCAGCCCGGGGCGCCGCCCCAGCCGCGGTAGTTGACGAACGAGACTCCGGCGTCGATGGCGTCTACCACATCCTGTGTCCCCGGAGGCGTCGGATTGCTGTAGTACCAGAACAGCGTGTCGACCTCGGCGTAGCCGTGCTCGTAGAACATCTCCGCCACGCGGAGCGATGTCGTTCGCGGTGTGACCGGCTGCGGATTGCCGCAGCAGTTGGCAGCGACCATGAGCGCGCGGCCGTACCAATCGTCGCTGGCGGCGTTGCAGTTGCGCTCGTACTCGAGCACCTTGAGCGTCGCCATCACGGCGTCCTGCGCGGTGTCGACCGACATCCGGCCGATGATGATGTCCGGCAGATAGTCCGAGCCCTCGAGCTCGGTGTACGGATGGTCGGTGATGTCGCCCTCGTGGAACCAGGCGGGCATGCCGGCGTCGCGGTCACCGACGAGACAGACGTAGTCCGGCGGGTTGTCCCACGTCAGGTACGCGCTCTCGATGTAGGCCTTGACGTCGCTGGCGGAGGGACTCCCGCCGATCTCGGAGAGCAGCGTCAGGTGCGTCTCGACCCCGCGCTGGTTCTTCCAGCTGATGAAGTCGGCAAGCTGCGGCGCGACGCTGTCCATGGAGATGACGAGGTAGCTGCCTCGCTGCGTCTCGAAAACCGGGAGCGAGTCGTAGTTGTCGACGAAGCTCCGGTAGAGCGGCTCGAACGCCTCGGACCGCGAGGTCCGCACGATCCGCTTCGGGTTGATCTCCTCACCACCCGTGTGGTCCAGCCGGACCCGGATGCGCTCGGTCACGATGATGTCACGGGTCATCGGGTTGTAGCGGACCGGGTTCACGCGGACCTGAACGAGCCTGAGGTCGCGCATGACCATCGGATCGCTGACGGTGGCCACCGACTCCGGGTAGAACGCGTTCTTCGCGTAGATACTCGCGTCTGCCCTGGCCTCGGTCGCGTCCTCGCCCTCGATGCGGAACGAGCCAAGCGGCTCGATCTCGAAGCCGTGGAGCACGCGCTCCTGGACGTCGTCGATCACGAGCTCGACGCCGCCGAAGTCGGGTATCGCGAGAAGCCAGGTGTAAACGGGGAGGTCGGGGGCGCCGGGGCGGTTGAGGCGCCGGGCGCCTGGGATGTCGAGCGTCACGCTCCCGGCGAGCACGCGGGATGCGGGCTCGAGCGCGATGCCGGGGATCTCGAGTTCGACGACGGTGCCTGCCGCGTCGGAAGAGACGACCCGGGCCGAGAGCTCAGCAGGCTCGGGGGCGTCGCTGAGGGGTATCCACTCCTTCGCCATGCCGATGGCCGCGAAGGCGACGATCATGGCGAGCACAAGCGCAGCAGTCCACCGTGTCACGTTGGCACTCCTCTCCTCGGGTCCGTTACAGATGCCCTTCGTCGTATCGATTCCCGGAAGAGGAGTCCTGTCGTTACTCCTCCTCCGCTATGACCAGCCCCAAATCCCGGTCCGCCAGGTAGACGTAGTCGCCGCTCAGGCAGACTCCGTTGGCGTACGGGGTATCCAGAAAGCCGAACGCGGCGGGAGCCAGCGGGTCGCTCACATCGATGACCCTCAGTCCCCCGTACCGGTCGGCCACATACAGCTTGTCTCCGTCCGTGGCGATGTCGCTCGCGTAGTCGTCGGTCGCGATCGTCGCCACGATGGCCGCGCTCTCCGGATCGGAGATGTCGAAGATCTGCACGCCCTGCAGTCCGTCGGCCACGAAGGCGTAGTCCCCGTGCGCCGTGACGGCCTGCGCGTTGCCCGGCGTGTCGTAGCTTCCGAGTTCGGTCGCCTCGTCGGGCGCCGTCAACTCGTAGATCGTGAGCCCGCCCTGCCCCGCCGCGACCAGTGCCAGGTCGTCGTGCAGGAAGACCCCGTAGGCGTACCCGGTCGTGTAGCCGTGGTAAACCTCGATCGGGAACCACGGCGGCCCGAAGTCGAGATTGATCTCCCAGATGCGGAACCCGCCGTTCCTGTCGGCCACGTAGACGTGCACCAGGTGACCCGGGTCGGTGTCCGCGACGGCGACATCCCGTCCGCTCGTACTCTGGAGGACCGTCTTCCACATAGGATTTGACGGGTCGCTCACGTCGTACGCCACGACCCCGTTCGGCCCGTCCGTCATGAAGGCCATCTGGGAACCAGGCGCGTACGCGCACTGCTCGGTGGTGAAGTTGTTCGACGCCGTCTCGATATAGAGCGGCGCCGTCGGATCGGTCATGTCGTACATGGCCAGCCCGATCTCACCACACGACACGAATCCCATGTCCCCTTCGACCGCCACCCCCTCCGCGTACCCGACGGTGGTCACGTTCGCGACCAGCCGGTACCCGAGAGCGTCGTCGTCACCGCCGCCGGAGACGGGATCCCCCTTGCGCGCGCACCCGACGCCCAGAACGAGCAACGCCGCACAGAGCACGACGACCGTCATCCGGACGCGACTGCGTCGCAAGTGGCTGTAATTCTTGATTATAGCATCATTTAGCCGGTCAGTCAAGGAACCGTCCTCCCTCCACAACGAACTGCACGGAGAACCTGTCAGCGTCGTAATCCTTTGCGTCACCTATAGTTGGAACGATGTCCGACTCGGACGTCCGTACCCTGTGCTCGTAGGCGCAGACCAGGCTCGTGGAATCGGTCAGTCCAAGCTCCACCCGCGCCCCCGCGATCCACATCGTGTCGTCGCGCCCGGCGTGGTACTCGTCGTTCACGTTCCCGGTCAGGTAGTACCGCTGGAGCAGCTTGCCGCGCGCGCGGAGCACGACGGGCATGCCGTGGATGCGGCCCGCCTCCCACCGCGCGACGAGCTCGTACTCGTTCTGGTCGTAGGTCGTGTCACTGTCGTCGGACGTTCGCCTGTCCTCCCCCAGCTCGTCATACCCCCGGGAGAGCGAACGGCGGTAGGCGTACTGCCCGTCGATGCGAAGCCCCTTCACCGGACGCGCCATCACGCGCGCGCCGAACGTATTCGACCAGGTGTCGTACTCGACGAAGTCCTGGTCGTACCCGTAGTCGTCGTATCGCCACCAGCCCGTCAGCTCGACCGGGAGCTGTCCGGCCGTACCGAGCTCGGCTTTGAGCGAGTGCTTCCTGAAGTCGCACGAGCGATATTCGGTCGCGGCGGTACTCGGCGCATCGGCGTCCCACACGTACTTGATGTGATAGGCCGGGATCGTCGCGTAGCTCACCGAGGCCCGGACCAGACGGTCGAGCGTCTCGGTATACCGCGCGGACAGCTTGGCGAAGCTCTTGTCGCCGTTCGAGGTGGCAAGGAAGAAGGCCGCGCTGCCGCGGACCTCGGTCGTGCGGGAGCCCGGCGCCTCGCGAACGAAGCTCACGCCGAACGCCGGATCGATCCTGAACTCGTCGGTCGTCTCGTGCGGATACCGCTCGTACCGTTCGCCGTCGGCGAAGTCCTCGACGTCGTCATCGGCATACCGGTAGATGTTGCTGTCGTAGGTCGTGCGGAGACTCCCGCGCCAGTCGAAACGCCACGGAAGGACGTCGAGCTCCTTCGAGAGCGGGTTGACGTCGACCACGCCCTCGGGCGAGATGAGGCGCAGCTGCACGCCGTGTATCCCGGACGCGACCTCGAGACGGACCCGCTCGCTGCGGCCGGGAGATGCGTCCTCGATGTCGGCGTACGTGCCGCCGCCGGGACGCATGTGGAGCACGTGCCGCACGGCGGACGCGCCGTCGATGCGCGTTTCGACAACGACATCGGTCGCGCGATCATCACCGTCTGCGAACCTCCATCGGAGGATCGCCTCGAAGACGGCCGGCCCCTCGATCCAGACGCGGACGGGCGCATCCTGCGTGAGCTCGAAGTAGCGGTAGACGGTACCGTTGACGCCGAGCGCCACCGGCGTGTGCTGTCCGACCGGCATGAGCTTCGCGGCGTGGGTCGCCCCGGGCGCAAGGAGCGCCAGGAGCACGAGAACCGTCATGACACGCGCGCTACGAGCCATTCGCCACGTCTCCCCTGGGGATGTAGAACTTGAGCGCGAGCTCGCGTCCCTGTCCGCCGGCAAGGCGGAACACGAGCGTGTGCCGCCCCTCCGTGACCGGAAGCTCGAACGTGCGGAGCGCGCCCGGGAGCGCATCGCCCCGGTCGCGGCACGTCAGTGTTGTCGAGGCCTTCGACTCGAGACGGTAGATCGTCTCATCATCGACGCCGGCGACCGACCGGGGGTCGTCGCCCCAGGGGCCGTCATCCATCCCGCCGGGCCACGACGTCACTCCCAGCATGTAGGAGTGCTCGCCGATCATCCCCGAATCGAACATCAGGCGCACGTTGACCTTGATCGCCGTCGGCCCGCTCACCTCGAGCACCACCGGCTCGTCCGCCGTCGCGAGGTAGTATGTCAGTTCGTTGTCGCGCGTGAGCAGCGTCTCGACCCCGGCGTACTCGCGGGGCGCGAGCGAGACGCGCTTCGGGACCCGGTCGGCCCTCTCGAAGACCCGTACGTCGACGGTGGTCCCGGGAGCGGCCGTCAGATCGTAGGCGTGCCGCCCGGTCGGGACGTCGATGTAGAACCGATCGAGCTTGCCGGGCATGTACATCTCCAGCGCAAGGTAGGTCGCGTTCGGACCGGCCGACTCGGTCGTGAGCTCGTGCACGCCGACCGGCGCACCATCGCGAGCCACGGCCACGATGTAGTCCATCTCCCCCGTGACGCTCGTCGGAACGCGAAGCCTCGTGAGGACCTTCACACGGGTCGGTCCCTCGACGACGAACCGCACGGGCTCCTCGCCGGTGGCGCGATGGTACGAGAGCGTCTTGCTCTCGACCATGATCTGGGTGCGTCCGGCAGACGACGCGGGGGTGACGCTGTGCCAATCCGCCGCGGACGCCGGAAGCGCCGCGGCGACCGCGACGAGCACGGCGAACGCGAGGAAGCGTCTCAGACTCACGAACGCGCCCTCCTGAAGAGATAGTGTTTGATGTCGATGCGGACCACCACGAAGATCACGAACGCGTAGAGGACGGCGAACACACCCGCGAGCGGCACGTTGTAGCGGTCCTGGTAGAAGACCTGCCCGGTGCCGACTTCGGGAAGCGGCACCGGCTCGTCTGCGAGTCCGTAGCGCTCGATGAAGTCGTCGGGAATCCGCACGTGGAGGATCGGAACTCCCGACTCCGCCATCCTGACAAGCACACCGCGGCGTGGGAAGTTCTTGGTCGGGAGATTGCGCCAGAGACCCGGCTTCACGAGGCGACCGGTCTGCGTGCTGCCGAGGCTCGCGAGTCCACCTCCTATGTTGACATAGAGGTCGTACTCGTCGCCACCGGCCTCGTCGTCGTAGATCTCCATGCGCCGGTCGATGCTCTCATCGAGCGTCGGCTCGTCGATGAGCATCACGCCGTTGCGTTCGATCGCGGCACGCACGAGTTCCCGTCCGTCAGGCGGAAGCCCCCGGCCGTTGTCGTTGCTTCCGCCGAGCGAGGCGGCGACCGACCGGTGCGAGATGACACCCTCCGCGATCAATATGCTCTCCATGTCGAGCCACGTGAGGTCCTCGTGGTTGGCGCCCCACATCGAGGAGCCGACGGACGGAATCGTCACCGGAGTCGCGCCGAGCGACTCGACCGAGATGATCATCGCCGCGTTCATGACTGGGAACGCGCCCGTGAAGCCGATGGCTACTCGGTCGCCCTCGCCGATACCGCCGCGTCTGAGGATGTCCGTGAAGACGCCCGCCAGGTTCGGGTCGAGACCGCGGAGCTTCTGTTCGTGCGAGCCGCGGCTGGTCGTCACGGGCGAGACCTTGACGCCGATCAGGCCCGTCTCGTTCGGATCGTTGACGATGTCGATGGGAATGCCCATCTCCACGCGCGCGTCGCGGATGGCGTCCATCGCCAGCTTCGTGCGCGAGGCGGCATCCATCTTCTCGACGAACCAGCGCTGCATCACCGGCGTCTTCGAGCGCTCGGCGACCCCGAGGAGTATCACACCGAGCACGGCCAGAGCCACCAGACTCATGACGTGGACCCTACCAGGTCGGTATCTCAATGGGCGCCCCTCCCGTTCCGACCATGAGGATCAGACGCACGAGCGTCGATGCCATGATCATCGCCATGAGTGTCGTGAACGCCCCCTGCCGCTCCATCCAGTAGGCCATCAGTCCGGGGATGACATACCCGATCGCCTCGAAGCTCAGAAGCTCGGGGATCTCCGGACGGCCGAAGACGACGCGCGTGAGATGGCCGATAACAAACCCGATGAGGATGACCATCACGAGGTGGCGTCGCCCGTAGAGCAGCATAAACTGACCCATCAACCGCACGATGAGGAAGGTGATGACGGCCGCGCCGATCGTTCCGACGACGCGCCACGGCTCGCCGAGCGCGAGCGCCAGATAGCCGGGAACGACCATCCCTCCCGCCGCAAGACCGAAGGCCTCGGAGAAGATGAGACTGATGACGAGACCGAGTCCGACCGCGGTCGGAACGGTCTTCGCGCCATCGAGGAGTTCTATCACGAGGGTTCGCTCCTCTCCCTGAACAGCGAGACGATCTGGCCGCCGGTCCCGCCGATGTTGCCGACGCCGATCACGATCGACCGATCGGTTGTGAGCTCCAGAGTCTTCTGAAAGACCTCGCTCGCGCTCCTGCCGCCGAGGTCGATGAGTTTCGATGCCGGGACGCCGAGCTTCATCGCGGTCGACTTGACCGTGCCGGTCATGCCGCCGGTGAGGATGAAGTGGTCGGCGTCGAGGTCCTTCGCGACGATCTCGCCGAACTGAAGCACGCGGTCCGGCCGGTCGGCGCGCATGCTGACGATGCCGATGACCGTCCTGTCCGCATCCGAGCGCGGCTCGACGGCGTTCCATACGGCCGCCGTCGATTCCCGGTCGTTCGCGGCGAACGCGTTGACAAACTCGAGCGACTTGCCATCGATGCTGACGCGCTGGATGGTCAGCGCCCCGATGTCGGGCGTGGCCGTCCGCATCCCCTTCAGCGCGACGTCCTGCGGGACGCCGAGCTTCTCGCAGACCGCGAGCGCGAGAGCGATGTTCTCGCGGTGCTCAACGTAGCCGAACCCGTGCGCGATGTCGGCCGGATAGTCCTTCTCGTGGATCTCGTGGTACTCGCTCGCAAGCTCCTCGGCGGCCTCCCGCATCGGCGCGTTCCGCTCGTGCTCGGCGGTGTAGATGGCGGTGCCCTTCGGCACCGTGCCGGCGAGCGCCGCGGCGACGTCGTCGACCGTCGGCCCCATGACGTCGAGGTGATCCGGGCGCGCGTTCGTGATGACGCCGACCCCGGCCTTGACGATGCGCCGCTCGCTCAGGAACTGAAGCTCCGGCCTCAGGGCCATGCACTCGATGACGAGCGCCTGGCTCCCCTCGCGGGCCGCCTGATACACGACGCCGATCTGCTCGCGGATGTTCGGAGGACCGGGTCGGGAAACAACATCCTCGGACCCGTCAGGATGGATGTAGCGCGCGGCGCTTCCCGTGGTCTTGGCCGACGTGCGGATGCCCCCGGCGCGCAGACCGGCGGCAATGAGTCGCGTCACGGAGGACTTGCCCCGGGTGCCGTTGACGTGCACGCGGATGGGCACGGCCTGGAGGTTCCGCAGATGGAAGCGGTACTCCAGGACGCCGTAGAGCAGATAGGCGAGCGCGAGTATGAGGACGAAGAGCATTCAGCGCCGTCCCTCAGAGAGACCGGATGCGCCAAGCGACCGGGCTACATAGAGATGCGCCGACCTTCAGCATCGCGTCCGGCGTTCGGGTCCCTCCCGACCCGGGCGCCTTGGCGATGCGAAGCCGGCAACAAGGAGCGTATCAGAGGAACGAAAGGGTGTCAACCCAGAACGCCCCCTGCCTCTCCGTGCGCTCGACGCAGGACGGGCCCGCCACAAGGGGCGAGCCCGCCGCTGTTTGGCCATCTCTGTACTGCACGCGAGCTGACCCTGCACATCCGCCTAGTCCAGCTCGATGATCTGCACCTCGCCGAAGTGCGACATCGGCTGGTCGAAGAGCTCCTCGTTCCCGACGACCAGGATGGTCAGGCCGTCCGGGTGGAGGTACTCGGCCGCGGCGGCGCGAGCGTCCTCGAGCGTCAGGTTCGTCAGCGCCTCGAGATCGCGCTCCGACGTATCGAGCGGCCGCCCGTTGAACTTGTAGTTGACCAGGCGGCTGACGACCGCGGCCTTCGAGTCGTTCTCGAACACGCGGTTGTTGATGTAGCTGTCCACGGCTCGGTCAAACTCGTCCTGCGTCGGACCCTCCTCGTGCATCTCGGCGATGAGATCGAGGATGAGCGTGATGGCCCGACCGGTCGCCTCGGACTTGGTCTGTGACGAGGCCCGGAAGAGACCGTATCCGAACGCGTCGTGTCCATACTGGGAGTAGGCCGAGTACGCCAGCCCCTCGTCGGTCCGGACCTTCTGCGTGATCCGCGACGTGAAGCTCCCACCGCCCAGGACGAAGTTCATCACCGAGACCGGGATACGGTTCGGATCGAGCGAGTTCATGCCCATGTGACCGATGAGGATGACACCCTGGTTGATATCCTTCTCCACGTAGTAGACGCCCGGCTCGTACACCGGTGTGATCTCCGGCTCCGGCTCGATCCGCACGGTGGCCGGCTGCCAGTCCGCCAGCGCCGCATCGAGCTTCGCGACGATCTCGTCCTTCGTCACGTCGCCCGAGACGCCGACGATCGCGGTGTTCGGGTGGAAGTACTGCCCGTGGAACCAGGCGGCGTCGTCGCGTGTGAGGCCCTCGACGGTCTCGAGCGTCGCCCGCCACGCCATCGGATGGTCGCCGTAGAGGAGCTTGCGGAACTCGCGATTGGCGATCCCGCGCGGGTCGTCGTTCTCGCGACGGATGTCCTCGAGCATCGTGCTCTTCCGAAGCTCGATCTGCTCCTCCGGGAAGACCGGATGCGCGAGCAGGTCGCCCAGGATCTCGAGGCAGAGGTCGAGGTCCTTCGTGAGGCAGTTGACGTTGACGGTCGCAGCGCGGCTCGCGCTCACGCCGCCGCCCCGGCGGAACATCCCGCCGCCACCACCGCCGAACTCGACGGACGCCGCGACGAACTCCAGCTCCTCGTTGATCCTCTCGGCCGGCCAGTTCTCGCTTCCGCCGTTGCGGATGGCCCACGAGGTCAGCCCGGCGAGCCCCGTCTTCTCCTTCGGCGGGGCGGATACCGGGATGAGCATCGTGATATTGACGACCGGGACCTCATGGTCCTCCACGAAGAAACCGGTCATGCCGTTCTCGAACGTGAGCTCCTCGTAGTCGAGCGGCTCGACCGTGAGGTCGGGGAATTCAAGCTCGCTCGGATGCTTCACTCGTCCCGCCGTGGCCGGGCATGCAAGAAGCGCGGCCGCGACCAGGACGAGGGCTATCGTGAGTGTTCTTCTCATCGTGATCTCCTCGGTTGCGCTACTTGTTCTCGCCGTGGTCGTGCCCGTACGCCTCTTCCTCACCCACCGGCTCGCCCTGCGAAGCCTTCATCCGCTCCCAGAGCTCCATGGCCATCGCCTCTCGCTCGGTCTCGGTCGCCGACTGGAACCGCGTCATGAGGTCACGCTGCTCCTCCTCGGAGAGGTTCATCATGACCCAGCCCATGAGCTCGCGCATGTCGATGCCGGCCTCACCATCGCCGTCCTCTGACTCGGTCTCGACCAGCCAACCGACCGTGCGACTGTCCTCGGTGAAGTAGGTCGCCGCCACCCGCTTGACGTCCTCGGGTGTGACCAGCTTGGCCCGCTCGATGTCCCTCAGGAGCTCCCGCCAGTCGCCGCGAAGCGCGCCGTAGAAGCCGATCTGGAACGCCAGTCCCATGTTGGAGCCGAGTGCGCGCACCATCTCCGCGTCGGTCTGGTTCCAGACCCGCTGGATCTCCCGCTCGGTCACCCCCTCGACCGCGATGCGCTCGAGCTCGTCGTAGATGGCCGCCTCGACCTCTTCGAGCGTGTGCGGCTCCTTCGGCTGCGCTCCGATCTGGAAGAGCGGATCGAGCCGGTTGCCCGGGCCGATGTAGGTGCCCGGCGCGCGACGCGTCAGACCCTGCTCTTCGTAGATGCCCTGGTAGAACCTGCTCGTACGACCGCGCGAGAGGATCGAAGAGAGCACCTCGAGCGCGTAGTAGTCGGGGTGCGGGGCCTTCGGCATGTGGTAGCCGATGGTGAGCGACGGCTTGGCGTCGAGCTTGACGACCAATCGGCGTTCGCCCTGCTGCGCGGGCTCGACGTCGGTGATATCCGGGAGCGGCTCGCCTGCCGGGACGTCGCCGAAGTACTTCTCGGCCATCTTCCTGACCTCGTCGAAGTCCACGTCGCCGACGACGATGCCCGTCGCGTTCTGCGCACAGTAGTAGGTGTGGAAGTAGTCGAACATGTCCTGACGCGTGATGTTCTCGATGTCGGTCATCCAGCCGAGGACCGGGCTCCCGTACATGCACGCCGTGTACGCGGTCGCCATGAACATCTCGTCGAGCACGTCCTCCGGCTCGTTCTCGCTCATCCGCCGCTCCTCCATGACGACGTCCTTCTCGGAGTAGAACTCGCGGAAGGTCGGGTTCATCATGCGATCGGACTCCATGAGCATCCAGAGCTCGAGGCGGTTGGCCGGCATGTACGCGAAGTAGAAGGTCGCGTCATAGGTCGTCCCGGCGTTGAGCATCCGCGCGCCGTTGTTGACGTACGTCTCCCAGAACTCGTTGGAGATGATCAGCTCGCGGTGCTCATCGATCGTGTCGTAGAGCTCCATCTCGAGCCGCTTGAGCTCGAGGTAGCGCTCGTAGTAGTTGACGCCCTCGGACTCCACGAGACCGGACACATGGAGCATCTCCGGAGCCGGTCCCATCTCGGTCATCTTCTCGATGAGGAGTTCGAGCTCGAGCGCCGGATCGGCTCCCGTGATCTCGCGGTCCTCTTCGGAGAAGGACGAGACGATGCCGGCGGCGTACTCGTCGAAGAACCCGAGGCGCCACGTCTCGAGTTCGCGCCGGACGTCCCGCGCGGCCACGGCCAGCTCGTCCTCACGCTCGAGGAGCGGCTTCTCTTTCTTGTAGTCCTTGGTGCCGACCGTCTCGGTCCCCTTGAAGAGCATGTGCTCGAGGAAGTGTGAGATGCCGGTGATGCCGGGGCGCTCGTAGATGCTGCCGACCTTGAACGCCACGGCGCCGAACGCGACCGGCGCCTCGTGACGCTCAACGACGATGAAGTGCATGCCGTTGTCGAGCGTGAACTCCTGCACCTTCTCCTCGAGTGTCTGCGCGAACGCGGTCCCGGCGACTGCCAGGACGAGCACGAGCGCGACTGACACGAGCGAGACTCGCCGCATGGGCGACTCCTTTCGTGTGGTGTGGGCGGCCGGCAGCCGGTCGATCGAGGATCGCACGGCTCCTGGCCGCTTCCTTTGAGTTGTACCCTTGTGATGCGCAGCGGACTCCAAGGATACCCCGCCGGTGAGTGCCGAATCAAGAAGGCTCCGGGCGGAGCTTGACTCTGCATCTGCAGAGCCCTAGCATCAGGCCTTCAGGCCCCCTGCAGGGAGGTTCCATGGGTACCATCAGACTGTCGGACACGGATAAAGAACTCACCGTCGGCAAGATCGTGGCGGTCGGCGCCAACTACATGGCGCACATCACCGAGATGGGGCACGAGATGCCCGAGGCCCCGATGATCTTCCTCAAGCCCGCCACATCCATCATCCACGAGGGCGAGTCCATCATCTTCCCGACCACAGGTGAGCTGATGCACCACGAAGTGGAACTCGGATTGGTCATCGGTGAGACGTGTAAGGGCGTCCCGGTGGGCGAAGCCGCGGGGATGATCCAGGCCTACTGCCTGGCGCTCGACATGACCCTCCGCGACGTGCAGCTCGCCGCGATGAAGACCGGCTGGCCCTGGGACACGGCAAAGGGCTTCGACGGCGCCTGTCCCCTCTCGGACGCGCTCCCGGTCACCGACATCGCGGCGCTCTCGAGTCTGGAACTCGGCCTCGAGGTCAACGGCGAGCTCCGTCAGAAGAGCAATACGAGCGACCTTCTCTGGGGACCGGTCCAGCTGGTCTCCATGCTCTCCGAGCACTTCACGCTCGAGCGCGGTGACATCATCCTCACCGGCACGCCGTCCGGCGTCGGCCCGGTCGAGCGCGGCGACGAGATCCGCGCTTGGCTCGGTGACGAGCTGCAGGTGCGATTCCGCGTCGCCTGACTCAACCTTTTGGCTTGACCCCTGTCTATTAGTAGCGTATGCTACTAATAGTGAACTCGACGGGCGATCCGAGCTGAATCACCAGTCGGTTTCCGTCGACCAGCAGGAGTCCAAGCGCCAGCATGAGCCACGCGTACGACCCCGGCCCGCTGCAGGCTCTCGGCTTCACCGAGACCGAGGCCCTCATCTATGCCTACCTCGTCGAGAACTCGCCGGCGACCGGGTACCGCATCAGCCACGCCATCGGGAAGCAGCCTGCCAACACATACAAGGCCCTGAGCTCGCTCGAGGCCAAGGGCGCCGTCATCGTTGAATCCGGCGAGAGCAACCTCTGCTCCGCCGTCCCACCGGCCGAGCTGCTCGACAGCCTCGAGAAGCAGTTCCAGCAGCACCGGCTCGAGGCCAGGCGCGAGCTGGAGGCTCTCCCCTCTCCTTCCGCCTACGCCGGCATCTTCCATCTGAAGAGCGTCGAGCAGGTCATCGAGCGCGCGAGCATCATGATCCGCGAGGCGGAAGCGATCGTCCTCTGCGACATCTCACCGGGCCCGTGCGAGCGGCTGTCACCGGTGCTCAAGAAGGCGGCGGCGTCCGGCGTACTGGTCGCGTGTCACGTTTACGCCGACGAGGATATCGAGGGCGTACACACGCTCAACATGACCAAGCGTGATCTCGTCTCGATCAACTGGCCGGGGCAGCAGGTCAACGTCGTCGTCGACAGCCTGGAGCACCTGCTGGGACTTCTCTCGATGGACATGGAGACCGTGCACGAGGCGGTCTGGAGCAGCAGCAACTTCCTGTCGTGCATGCAGCACAATCACCTTGTGGCCGAGCTTCTCGCCATCGGTCCCGCGTGCAGATACAGAGGACCGGCGGACGATGTTCTCGACTTCGTGGATAGCCTCACGCTGACGCGGTTCCGCCCGCCGGGACTCGAAACGCTCATACGGCGCTATGGCGCCGGTGACGCAACCGACGGGGAGTAGCAGTGTGTCCAGGAACTCCAGCACGTCCTTGAGCAGCAGCGAGTTCCAGGTGATCGTAGCGGTCGTCGATCGGCCACGAGAGGAAGGCAGAACATGAAGCAGCCAAGTATGATCCTCGGCACGCTCATCATTGTCAACGCGTGCATATGGGGCTTCACGCTCATCATGGTCTCGCGCGCGCTGAGCGGGACCGGCATGTACCAGGAGATCCAGCACATCCTGGGCGGCATGGCGGGAGTGTCGATCGTCACCATCGGCGGCGGCATGGCCGGTCTGCTGGCGTCGATGAAGCGCAAGGAGATCGAGTCCGAGGAGAAGTAGCTTCAACCCGCGCCGGTCGCTTCCGGCGGGCGCGCCTCGGGCGAAGAGCTTCGACGGGTCCTATTGGAGACGGCGCGCGGGAGTTCCCACGCGCCGTTCTTCGTTCGCTGGTCCTTCAACGGTCGGGTCCGTCGCCATGGCCGGCGCGGGCGCGTCTACGCGCACCAGTGCTTCCGCACCGCGGCCACCTTCCGAGATGTCGTCCTCAGCTGCACCGGACCGACGGCCTTCTCGACCGCGGCGAGAAGCTCCCAGCTTGCAATGAGGTCGGCGATCTTCTTGATGTCCGGGGCGACGACGCGGTCCTTCACGTAGGTCGGCACGACCGAGCGGATGCGCTCGTGCGCGACGGCCGTCCCCTTCCCCGCCTTGCCCTCCAGCAGGTCGAACGCCTGCGCTGCACACATCATCTCGATGGCGATGACGTTGAGCACGTTGCCCATGATGTCCTTGAGCTTCCGCGCTGCGATCGGCCCCATCGAGACCGTGTCCTCCTGGTCGGCCGCCATGGAGAAATTGTCGACGACGGCCGGGTGCGAGAGCACCTTATTCTCCGAGCAGAGCGCGGTCGCGGTGTAGTGCGCGAGCATGTAGCCGGAGTTCAGGCCCTCACTCACGACCAGGAACGCCGGAAGCCCGCCGCTCAGGTGCGGGTTGACCAGCCGGTTGATGTGCCGCTCCGACAGCCCGCCGATCTCGCTCATGGCGATCCCGAGGAAGTCCAGAGGCATGGCGATGGGCTGGCCGTGGAAGTTGCCGCACGAGAGCTGCTCGCCGTCGTCCGGGAAGAAGAGCGGGTTGTCCGTGACCGAGTTCATCTCGATCTCGATCTGACTGCGCGTGTAGTTCAGGGTGTCGATCGACGGGCTGTAGACCTGCGGGATGCAGCGAACGCTGTAGGCGTCCTGGACCTTGCCCGAGCCGCGCTTGATGAAGCCGCTCGACTTCAAGAGCTTCCGCATGTTGTCGGCCACGGCGTTCTGTCCGTTGAACGGCCTCAGCTCGTGGATGCGGGAGTCGAACGGAGTCATCGGCGTGCGGAGCGCATCGGCCGACATCGCGCTGGCGATGATGGCCGACTTCATGAGCCGCTCGGCGTCGTGGACGCGGAGCGCGCCGCAGGCCGTGAAGAACTGCGAACCGTTGATGAGCGCGAGCCCCTCCTTGAAGGAAAGCGTGATCGGTGTCACGCCGGCGCGCTTCATCGCGGTCTCTCCCTTCATGAGACGGCCCTTGTGGTATGCCTCCCCCTCGCCCATCACGACGAGCGCGATGTGCGCGAGCGAACAGAGGTCGCCGCTCGTGCCGACCGAGCCCTTCTCGGGAACGGCCGGCGTCACGCCCTTGTTGAGCATCTCGATGAGCGTCTCGAGAAGCACGAGACGCACGGCCGAGTATCCACGCGCGAGAACGTTGGCACGAAGGAGCATGGCCGCCCGGACCTCATCCTCCTTGAAGTGCTCACCGACGCCGGCCGCGTGGCTTCTGACGATCCGCCGCTGGAGCTCCTCACCGTGCTCGGGAGAGACCGTCACGCGCGCCAGCTCCCCGATCCCCGTCGTCACGCCGTAGATGAGCTGTCCGCTCTCCCTGAGATCGGTCGCGACCTTGCGGCACCGTTCGACGGCCTTCCGCGCCGCCGGCGTCAGCGCGACCGTGGCGCCCTCCCGGGCGACCGCGTGCACCTGCTCGATGGTCAGACTCGACCCGTCCAGTACGACCTTCATGACTGCCTCCGCATTGAGTGTCTCGGTACCCGCCGGAAGGTCTCACTCCCCCGCGGGATGCCTCGCGCCCGCCTCGCGGGCTATTCCGCTTCGGCGCCCCGGGCGTCGGTGCTATGCTGTCGGAGTGCCGCGCAGAACGCGGCGCTCGTCTCACCCCTTGTCCAAGGAGCGACGCGATGCTCGTCGAGGTCCTCTACGCCGGACGCACGGTCGAGATCGATATCCCCGATGATCGCCTCGCCGGCGTCTTCGAACCGAACGACGTCTCGCTCCCCGCGCCGTCGACCGCTATCGCGGCGGCGCTCGCAGCGCCTCTCGACGCGCCCGACCTCTCGCAGTTCCTGGCGGGCGCATCCCGACTCGTCATCGTCGTCAACGACCGCACGCGGACCACGCCGACGGCCGCCATCCTCCGCGAGATCGAGCCGATCCTCGCCGGACTCGACATCACAGTCATCGTCGCGACGGGCACGCACCGGGACCCGACGGACGAGGAGAAGCGCGAGATCCTCGGAAACCTCTTCGGGAAGCTCGGGCCGCGTCTCGTCGTTCACGACTGCCGCGACGAGAACAACCTGGTCTACGTCGGCACCACGCCCCGCGGCACGCCCGTGCACGTCAGCCGGCTCGTCCGCGAGGCGGAGCGCGTGCTCGTCATCGGATCGGTCGAGCCGCACTACTTCGCCGGGTGGACCGGCGGGCGCAAGTCCATCCTGCCCGGCGTCTGCGCGTACGATACGGTCGTTCAGAACCACTCGCACTCGATGTCGCCCGCGTCGCTGCCGACCGCCCTCGAGGGCAACCCGGTTCACGATGACATGATGGACGCGGCAGCGCTCGTCGTCGACGAGCGGTTCTACTCCATCCAGGCAGTGCTCGACCGCCGGGACCGTGTCTACGCGGTCACCGCGGGCGAGCTGGACGCCTCGTTCCGCGCGGCAGTGAAGCACGCCGAGAAGCTCTTCGTCGTCGACACGGGTCCCCGCGCGGGGCTCGTCATCGCCGTCGCACCGCCGCCGCAAGACATCAACCTCTACCAGGCGCACAAGGCCATCGAACACGCGAAGCTGGCCATCGCCGACGGCGGAGTCCTCCTGCTCGTCGCCGCCTGTTCCGAAGGCGTCGGCGAAGAGAACTTCGTCAACACCCTGACGGCGGCACCCACGCCGGCCGATGCAATGAAGGCGATCGAGGGGCCGTACCGTTTCGGACTCCACAAGGTCGCCAAGGTCGTCGACGCGGTCACACGGTGCAGCGTCTGGGCGATGACCGGGCTCCCCGACGAGGTCGTCACAGGCGTGTTCTTCCGCCCGGTCCACGATCTCCAGGCCGCGGCCGACGAAGCCCTCGCCGCCGATCGGGAGACGAGGGCCGTCGTGCTTCCATCCGCGAGCATCACCGTCCCGCGGGCCACGGACTAGAATCCAGCGCTGCGCAATGCCACGCCCGAAGGGCGGGAGCATTGCGCCTTGGTGTTCGGATGCGCCGCCCAACGGCGGCGCACCCGAACACCCCTAGACCGGGAACATCCCGAAGACCTTCCCGCTCAAGAGATAGACCGTGATCGCCATGACCACGAGTCCTATCAAGTGCAGCCAGAATCCCGTCCGCATCATCTCCGAGATCCCGAGCTTGCCCGAACCGTAGACGATCGCGTTCGGCGGCGTCGAGATGGGCAACATGAACACATTGGAGCACGCCACCGTCGCGGGAATCGCGAGCAGGAACGGTGAAACGTTGATGGCGGTCCCGACCGCGATGAGGAGCGGGATCATCATGTTCGCCACGGCCGTGTTCGAGGCGACCTCGCTGACGAACGACGCGATGATCGTGACCACCATGATGAGGATAAACGGGTGGAGCGACGCCGAGAGCGGCAGCGACTCGGCGATCCACTGCGCCGCACCCGACTCGAAGAGCCCCTTGCCGAGCGCCAATCCCCCACCGAACAGATAGAGGATGCCGAAACTGATCGCGCGCGTGTCGGCCCAGACCAACGGGAACTCCCACTTCTTCACGCTCGTCGGAACGAGGAACAGAAGCAGCGCGCAGAACATCGCGATGAGCGCGTCGTCGAACCGCGACTGGAGCAGCGGCACGACCGGGTGCGGGATGATGTCCCAGAACGGACGCGTGAGCCAGAGCGTCGCGACGAGCGCGAACGCCGCGATCGTGTACTTGCCACCGAGCTCGAGCGGACCCAAGAGCTTCTTCTCCTGCTCGATCGTGTCACCGCTGTCGATCGTCAGCGCCTTCGGTTTGTGGACGACCCAGAGGAACCACCAGGTCAGCGGCAGCATGACGATCGCGTACGGGAGTCCGACCTTGAGCCACTCGAAGAAGCTGATCTCGGTGTCGAGAAGCTGCATCGAGAACCCGGCGAGGAGAACGTTGGGGGGCGTTCCGACGAGTGTCGCCACCCCACCGATGGTTGAGGCATAGGCGATACCGAGCAGCAGCACGGTGCCGTACTTCGACTCTGCCTTGAGTTTCGAGTTGGTGATGATGGCCAGACCGATGGGGAGCATCATCGCGGTCGTCGCCGTGTTCGAGATGAACGCCGACAGGAACGCCGTCAGCCCCATGAAGTAGAGAACGAGCATCTTCGAACTCGAGCCGACGCGCCCGAGGATGGCGAGCGCCAGTCTTCGGTCGACGCCCCACTTCATCATGGCGCGCGCGATGAGAAATCCGCCGAGAAACAGAAAGATGAGCCGGTTGGCGTACGGCGAGAGCGCGTCCTTGAGCGGGAGGATCCCCAGAAGCGGAAGCAGCACGGCCGGCAGAAGCGCGGTCGCGTAGATCGAGATCGCCTCGGTCCCCCACCAGATGGCGCAGAGCGAGAGAAGCCCGAGCATCCGCTGGATCATCGGGTCGAGCCCGAGCGGCACGACCAGAAAGAACAGGAAGACCAGAAGACCGCCGATGAACCCGGCCTTGTGCTTGACCAGCGTGGCGTCGCTCGTGCTCGCCATAACCTCACTCTCTCAGGTTCACGCGTGTCGGCCGGAGCGCCCGGCCATCCCACGCGCGCTAGAGTCCGAGGAACGTGATCGCTCCTCCGCACGCCATCACGACCAGACCGGCCGCCGCGTGCGAGAACCGTCCTATCCGTCCGAAGGCAGCCGTCAACCGCTCGCTCCGTGTCGCCGCGACCAGACCGTACCGCACGGCCATCACGATCGTAAGCATCGTACCGACCGTCGCCAGCGCGAAAACGCCCGCGACGATCGCCACGTGCAGCATGTTCCCCTCTGCCGCCGGGAACATCACAAGCGGGATCAGGGGCTCGCACGGTCCGAAGACGAAGATGAGGAAGAGCACCCATGGTGTGAGCTTCTTCCCTTCGGTCTGGTGCACATGCGCGTGTCGTCCGCCGTGCGCGTGGACGTGGCTGTGCGTCTCCCCGTCATCGTGCGTGTGCGCGTGCGCGTGCCGTCGATTGCGCAGGGCCCGCCAGAGACCCCAGACGAAGTACGTGAACCCGAAGACCATCAGAAGCCAGGCGGCGATGTCGCCCCGGAAGGCCTCAATCGCCTCGAGCCTGAAGAGCGCGATGCCGAAGCTGATGCCCACGAACCCGAGCACGACCGAACTCAGGACGTGACCGATGCCACAGAGCGTGGTGACGGCCGCGGTCTTCCCCGCGCTCCAACCGCGAGCCCTCGAGATGGCCACGAATGGAAGATAGTGATCGGGACCGAGGGCCGTGTGGACGAGACCGAGGGTCGCCGCCGTCACGACCAGTGCCATGAGGCTGTTCACGTGCTCTCCTGTTCAAGGTCTCTGCGCAACAACACCGCCCCCGACGGACGGTGCATACACCAATTATGAGCGTTGTATCATTAAAGATCCAGTACCTTGTTCCCTTCTCACACAGCCGCCATTCTAGCCTCCGAAGTGCCGGGCCGCAAGCCGTGAAGGCCTCGTCCGGCCAGATGGCTACCGGATGAGAACGATTCGGGCACCGACAACCCTCCCCGGCCCCAGCGCGCGGGCGAAGTAGACGCCGCATGCGGCCCTGCGACCGACCGTGTCCCTGCAGTCCCAGACCGCGGCGCCGGTCCGATCAACCACGAGCTCCCGCACCAGCCGGCCGGCGAGGTCGTGGATCCGGATGGTCGCCCCGCCTGCTCTCTCGCGATCCACACCGGTGAGTATGAGTCCCACGTCCCCGTGACTCGGCGTCGGCGTTGCGACCAGGCGCGCGGCAGCCGGATCATCGGTCGCGCCGGCGACGGCGTCGGGAACACCCGTGACAGCGTCGCCCAGCGGCACGAGGTCGTGTGGAGGGAGGCCGACGCTCAGGAGTCCGGCGAGCTGCGTCCCGGTCGCCGCATCGAAGACGCGGACGCCGGGAGCTGCGTACGTCCGGTCGGCGACGAACAGCTGACCGGTCCCCTCGTGGAGTTCGACATCGGGCACGCTCCACTCCCCCGGCCGCCAGACCGTCTCGATGAGCTCGCCCGCGTCCCAATCGAACGCGACGCAGTACGACTCGGCGGGCGACATGATGCTGACCGCCGCGTGCGCCCGACCGTTCAGGGGAAGCGTGAAGTCCTCGAGATTGCCGCCGAGCTCGTTCTCGGTGATGACGAACCCGGTCGCCGTGAGCGTCGTCGTGTCGACGGCCTCGATGCCGCCGTCGAGCGCGTTCCACGCCCCGCTCTCGCCGACGTACAGCGTCGTGCCGTCCTCTCCGACGAGCATGTCCGTGTACGGATTCGTTCCGGTCAGTTCGATGCCCTGCATCCCCGGCGTCCCGGGATCGACATCGACGAGCGTGTTCGACTCCGCGTCGATCACCGCGAGCCACGAGGGCGCGACCGGAAGCCAGTAGTCGTCCCGGTCGATCCGCTGGACCCCGACGAAGAGACGGTCACCGACGACGGCCATCGTCGCCGGCTCCGGGAGTCCGTCGGCGTCGGCGAAGACCGAGAGATCGATCGAATCGGTGATGGCGCCCGTGGTCGGGTCGACCTCGAGCATCCACGGGGTCTCGTATCGCGTGACATACGCGCGCGTGTCGCTGACGAACGCGATGTCCTTCGGGTTCGTCCCTGGGCCGACGGAGAACTGCCGGACCGTCGAGAAGCCATCGGCCGGATCGAGCACCTGTATATTGTCGGCGTAGAGCCGGTTGACGACGTAGACGAGACCGTCATGGACACGAGCGATGGCGTCGCTGTGAACGGACGCGAGCGCGGTCTCAACACCCCACATCGGGAGCACGTCTATGCTCGAGCACGAACCGCTCACCGAGTAGTCGGTCGTCACGGCGAACACGAGATCGGTCTCGGTGTTCTGCGCCATCGCGACCGCCGGTACAGCCGCGCAGAGCAAGGCCACGGCCAGGAAGCTCGAAGTCTGTCCCCAGGTCATCGCTTCTCCCCCATCCATGTGTACTCGAGTGTCACGTACGCGGTCCGCCCCGGGAGGGGGAAGCCCTCCACATCGGCCGTCCGCTCGTTGCCCGCGTTGATGATCTCCCCGGCGAGCGCGAGCCTGCCGGAGAGCGCGAACCGGAACCCGGCGTTCGCGAGATGCCGCGCGTCGGCTGTGTTCTCCGGGAGGTTCGCGCGGTCGCGCCAGCTCTCGCTCATCCACCGGTGCTCGTACCAGAACGTGGCCGCCTCGTCGCTCCACGCGACCCGCGCGAACACCTCGTGCTCCGGCGTGTACGGCAGCCGCTTCCCCTGATAGACCGGCGACGGCCCGGTGTTGACGGCGTCGAGATGTGTGTATGCCCCGGCGGCGGACCACCCCGCGCCGAGATCGCCGCGAAGCGAGAGCTCCGCACCATCGGTCTCGGCGGACTCGAGGTTGAACGCCTTGACCGTTCGCTGGGAGTTCTGAAGGAAGACGATCAGGTCGTCGCTCTCGACGCGGAAGACCGAGCACTCCACGAACACACGGCCGCGCCACGGCGTCAGCACGACCCCCGCGTCGATGGTCCGTCCTTTCTCCGGTTCGAGTTCGGGGTTGCCCTCGACGGTACCGCTCGAGCCGAACCCTTCGAGCATCGTCGGAAGCCGGCCGCTCTCCGAGATGCTGCCCTTCACGGTCATCCAGTCCCGGGGGGTCACGCGGAATCCGAGGCTCGGACTCGAGATCGCGACGGTGTGCAGCTCCTTGAGCGCCTCGGGCGGGGCGCCGAACGGGGGCGGTCCCGCGTAGTTGTCGTTCGCGGAAACACACCGCATGGTCCCGGCGAGCTCGAGCCGTCCGCCCCAAAGACGCAGTCGGTCCTCGAACGCCGTAGTGACCGTCGTGCGCTTCCGCGTGAACCCGGTCCCGACGCGGGGGTCGGTATCCTCCGGGACATATCGCTCGCCGCGAACCGACGCGAATACCGTGAACGTCTGTCGAGATGCTCGCCAGTGCATGGTCGCCCGCGCGTCGATCCCATACGTCGTCGTCCTGTCGATCGTGTCGGTGCGGTGGAGGCCGACCTCCTCCGACGGGTTGTAGAAGCGGTCGCGACGATGGGAGTGCCACGCCCCGAGCCTGCCGGTGACGGGCCACGACGGCGTGTCGGCGGTGACGCGGAGCAGATTGCCGACGGCGTCGGTGTACGCGTGGAGAATCGGCACGTTCTCGATTCCGGGGATGCCGTGCTCCTTGAATAGGAGCTCGTCGGTGAGTCTGAGCTTCCAGCCGCCAGGCGCATCCGTCGAGAGCCGGAGAAGGGCGTTGGTCTGCTCGAGGCGGTTGTTCCGGCGTCGGACGACGGCGTCATCGGAGGTGTTCTGCGGCGTCCCGTTTCGGTTGAGGTACTCGAAGTCGCCGTCGCTCGTGAGGTGGCTGACCGAAAGCGCCCCCGCTGCCGGCCCGAGCGGGCCGGCCACGGACAGCGTCGACCGCCACGTCTCGTAGTCGCCGCCCGTCACGGCGGCCGCCACCAGGGGTCGGTCCGGCGCACTCGAGACCAGATGGATCATACCGCCGATCGGCGACGCGCCGAACTCGACCGGCGCGGAGCCCCGGAAGACCTCGACGCGCTCAACCCCTGCGATCGGGAGCTCAGACAGATCGGCAATCCCCCACTGCCCCGATCGAAGCGGGACGCCGTCGAGGAAGACCTCGACCTGCCCCGGGGTGGAACCTCGGACCGAGGCGACGCTGTACGCACCGAGCCCCCCGTAGCGACGAACGTGAACGCCGGCGCCTCGTTCGATGATGTCGCCGGCGGTGATCGGGCGGGACGCGTCGGGCGCGAGCTCGTGGACGGTCGCGAACCCGGTCCGGAGCGCAAGGACCTGTTCGCGCGAGGGCCGTTCGGCCGTCACCTCGAGCGTATCGGATGCGACGTAGGTGCGAACGCTGGAATCGGACGCGAAAGCCGCCTGCGCGGCGACAGACGATGCGCACGCAAGAACAGGTGCTAGTGCAAGAAGAACGCGCGCGAGGCGACCCCGCGCGCGCACGGTTCCTTCGCCCACCATGGCCTCTCTCGGACCTGGGACGACCCACCGGCAGGCATTCTGGCTCCCGGGGCAGCACCCCGGCTACAGCTGCGGGACAGCACCGGCTTCGGACCGGTTTTCCCTGTCGGCCTTTCGGCACCCGGCGGGTACGATGACTCTCAGCATGCAGTCGCGAAGCGACTGCCAAGCCGCCGCTTGCGGCGGCCGGTTACTTCAGCAGCACCATCCTCCGGATGGTACTCCACTCCCCGACCTCGGCGCGACAGAAATAGATGCCCGAGGCAACCTGGCGTCCGTCGTCGGCCCGGCCATTCCAGACGATCTCGTGCGTGCCGGCGGTCATCGGCCCGTCGTGGAGCGTCGTGACCACGCGACCCGCCACATCGTGCACGGTCACCCGCGCCTCCGACGGCTGCGGCAGCGAGAGATGGAGCGTCGTGATGTCGGTGAACGGGTTCGGCGCGCCGCGTCCGAGCGCCAGCTCGGTGATCGGCTCGTCATCGACGCTGTTCCCGCCATCGACGGTCGCCGTGAGATGCACGACCAGATCGCTCAGCGGTCCGCCGCCACCGTGGGCGTCCGACTCGTCACGCGTGCTGAACGTCAGGTCCGCATCATACTGCGTCATGCGCGTGATCGACGTGTCGTCGAAGTGGATCTCGAACTCGGCCTCGGTCCCGCCGACGTCCTGCTGGCTGAACCCGCCGACGATCGAGAACCGTCCGTCGCCGCCGACGATCTCGGCGTCATAGACCTCAAGAAGCGCCTGAAGCGTGTCGTAGCCGTCGTTGTGGACGAAGACGCTCATATCCACGAACGAGCCGACCTCGTGGACGCCGAAGTCCAGCGTGTCGAGGGTCACGACTGCCGCGTCGCTCAGACTCGGCACGGCATGATCGATGACGGTGCCAGTGAGCGCCACGTACTGCGTGGCGTTCTCGGCCGCGTTCGAGGTCACCGTGAGGTCGCCGGACTTCACACCGACCGTCGCCGTCTGCATGGCGATGATGTGGTCGGCCGTCTGCTCGCCATCAAGGTAGAACGTGCCGCCGGGTCGGTCGAATCCGACGGGCGCGGTGAACGAGTAGGCAAGCTGCTCGGCCGGATCGAACGCCGCGTTGCCGACCGTGAGGTCCTCGTTCGCGCCCGATGCGATGATGGCGCGTCCGAAGTCGAGCGATGAGGCGACCTCGAGGATCGCCGGGACCTGAAGCTCGAGATAGACCGGGATGTGGTCACTTGCGTAGTAGAGCGCGTCGGCGATGGCGGCGCTGACGACCTGGTTCGTCGGGTCGTTGATGTCGCCGTTGAGACGATAGCCGTCGTTGCCGTAGGCCGTGTAGGAGCCGACGACGTAGTCCAGCCCGCTCCCGTCCTCGAGCGAGGCCGAGACGAGCAGCTGGTCGAACCGGTCATCCATGCCGCCGCCGGTGTAGCTCCCGCTCGAGGTCTCGCGCGGTGATTGCGTGTGATGGTGCCGATACGAGTAGCTGTCGTGCCAGTACCCGGGCTGGTTGATCGGGTCGAAGCAGCGGCCGTCGTTGTCGGCCTGGACCTCGATGAGGCCCTGGTAGCCTCGATCGCTGCTCGAGTAGACGTTGAGGTCGCCGCCGAAGATGAAGTTCGTGCCGGACGGGTACTGATTCATGTGTGCGCGGATCTCGTCACACTGGTCCTCGCGCGTGTCCTCATCGCTCGTCGAGCTCCCGGCCTTCAGATGCGTCGACAGGATGTGCAGCTGCCCCGCGGCCCCCGTGTATCCCTCCAGCTGCACCGTGTAGTCCATCGTCCACCGCACATCGGTGTAGATGGTCTCGCTCGTCACGGTGTCGACGACGCTCTTCCGGTAGAAGATGGCGTTGTCGGTGTTCGGGCCGTTGACGAACAGCGCGGCGCCGTACTCATCAGGCACGGTCGCGTTGAGGCAGTAGGTCAGGTATTGGTTGATGCCGTTCTGGCTCTCGATCTCCTGAACGATGATGATGTCCGCGTCGAGCGCGTCCATCACGACCTGGTGATCGTCGTACCGTCCGGCGATGTCGAAGCTGGGCCAATTGAGGATGTTGTAGGTCACCACGCGGATGGCCTGCGCCGGGACCGCCGCCATGAGCACCGCGGCCGTCAGTGCCAGGACCATCAGGGGGGCCCTGCTCAAGGGTCGTCGCTTCATCTCGGGGTCCTCCTCACGAGAAGTGTATGCCTCCAACCTCCATTGTAGCACAATCTTATGAGTTTCTCAAGCAATGAGCCGGCATTCAGGGACGCTCGCGGTTCGCGCGACCCTCCCATGGCGTGCACCACCACATCCCGCCGGTCTTCCGGTCATTGCGGCACGAACCCCGGGATTGCCCGCACCCTGCGGCTCAACTAGACTGGTTCCCATGTCCTACGCGACCTTCCTCATCCAAGCGATCCTCATCTCGCTCTCCGGCGTCATGGGCCCGGGGCCTCTCACGGTGGTCGTCATCGGCAAGGGGTCCAAGTCGCCCTACGCCGGCGCGATGATCTCTGTCGGACACGCGATCGTCGAGTTCCCGCTCATGGTACTCATCCTGGTCGGCCTGGGGCCGGTTCTTCAGCACGTCACCGCGGCCGCCGTCATCGGACTCGCGGGTGGGCTCGTCCTGCTCTGGATGGCTTGGGGCCTCTTGCGCTCCCTTCGAGCGGGGATCGCGGAGGAGACACATCGTGAGTCGTCCCCGCTGGTGGCCGGCATCCTGATGTCAGCCGGCAACCCGTACTTCCTCGTGTGGTGGGCGACCGTCGGCGCGACCCTGGTCTTCCAGGCCTGGGCGTACGGGGTCTGGCAGTTCATCGTCTTCGCGGTGATCCACTGGTCTCTCGACCTCGTCTGGTACTTCTTCCTCTCCTCAGCCTCATACCGCGGTACGAAGCTCCTGGGCGACCGGTTCCTCATCGGGATCCGCTTGCTCTGCGGGGCTCTCCTGCTCTATTTCGGGATCCGCTTCGTTCTCGACGCCGCACCGACGCTCTTCTGAGGGACCGCCCATTCCCCCTATCCTTCAGTCTCTTGCCATGTTATAATGATAATGATACTCACGAACCGATGATGCCGACGTATATCCACGGAGGATTCGCTATGACCGAGCTCTTGAGACGCGGCCCGCTGACAGCGGTCCTGCTGACGCTTCTCGCCCTGCTTCTCGCCGTGCCGACGGCCCTCGCCAAGGACCCGGTCCGCGAGAACCCCTACGAGGACTCGCTCCCGATCTGGATGACCGAAGAGGAACTCACGCGGGTCCACGAGATCGGAACCTACCAGCAGCCGACGGTCGCCCCCCCGGGGCCGGTCCGCAACCCCGGCGAGTTCGAGCCGATGACCGGAGTCATCGTCCGCTACCCGTTCGGAAACCCGACCGATCTCCTCGCGGAGTACTCGATGGAGACCGAGCTCTGGGTCATCGTGACCAGCGGAAGCCAGAGCTCCGCCTCGAGCGCGCTCTCGTCCGCCGGCGCGAACATGTCCAACGTCTACTTCTTCAACGCGTCGACCGACACGTACTGGACGCGCGACTACGGCCCGTGGTTCATCATCAATGGGAACGACGAGCAGGGCATCGTCGACCACGACTACAACCGTCCCCGACCGAACGACGATGAGATCCCGAGCGAGCTCGCCGCCTCGTGGGGCGTCCCGGCGTACGTGATGGACCTCACGCACACGGGCGGCAACTACATGGCGGACGGCCGCGGCGTGGCGATGTCGTCCGAACTCGTGCTGAACGAGAACTCGAGCATGAGCGAGTCCGAGATCGACCAGATGATGGAGGACTACCTCGGCATCACGCGGTACGAAAAGCTTGGGTACGTCCAGACCGGCGGCATCCACCACATCGACTGCTCGGCCAAGTTCCTCGCGCCGGACAAGATCATCTACAAGCAGGTCGACCCGGGACACTCGGACTACGCGCGGATCGAGGCCAACGTGACGTACCTGTCACAGATCCAGAGCTCGTACGGCACGCCGTACGAGATCATCCGTGTCTACACGCCGAACGACGAGCCGTACACGAACTCGCTCATCCTCAACAACAAGGTCTATGTCCCGATGTACGGGACCCAGTGGGACGACGACGCCATCGCGACCTACGAGGCGGCGATGCCCGGCTACACGATCCTCGGGTTCGACGGCTCGTGGCTGACCGACGACGCCATCCACTGCCGCTCGATGGGCGTCACCGATCGCTACATGCTCTACATCGATCACATCCCGCTCCTTGACACGGCGAGTTCGTCGGAGGACTACCGGGTCGAGGCGTACATCCACGACTACAGCGACGCCGGTCTCAAGACCGACTCGCTGCTCGTCTATTGGAAGAACGACGGGATGGGGAGCTTCTCGACCGTGACGATGACGCCGTCGGCGCGCGCCGGCACCTACGAGGCCGACATCCCCGCGCAGGCCGTAGGGAGCGAGGTCTCGTACTACATCTTCGCAGCCGACTTCTCCGGCCGTCGCGAGGCGCACCCGTATGTGGCACCGGGAGACGCGCACACGTTCGAGGTGCTCGTCGATACCGAGGCGCCTGCCGTAGCGCACCCGCCGATCACGGACACTCCGACCATCGCGTGGCCGCCGACGGCGAGCGCGACGGTGACCGACAACATTGAGGTCGGCGCGGTCATCCTTGAATCGTGGATCAACAGTGTCCGGCAGGTCGACGTGACGATGACGAACGTCGGCGGGACGTTCACGTATGAGGGCGACTTCCCCGGCAGCGTCGTGGAAGGCGACCTCATCGAATACCGCATCCGCGCGGAGGACGCCGCGTCACCGGCGAACGTGACGTACGAGCCTTCGAGCGGATACCACAGCTTCGACATCGTTGACGCCATCCCGATCCTTATCGTCGAGCTCGACGGCACGCCTATCACGGGCAGTGCGATCATGGCGCTCCTCGACAGCAAGGGCCTGAGCTACAACTACACCACGAGCTGGTCCTCGGACATGACCGGATACGAAGCCGTCTTCGTCCTGCTCGGCATCTACTCACAGAACTACTCGCTGTCGACCACGCAGGCCAATGAGCTTGTCGCCTACCTCAATGGCGGCGGCCAGGTCTACATGGAGGGCGGCGACTGCTGGGCCTACGATTCGGCCCGGACTGTCTACAACGGGCACTTCGGCGTGAACGGGACCGGTGACGGGTCCGGTGACCTCTCGACGGTCAACGGCGTGGCCGGGACGATGTTCGACGGAATGAGCTACAGCTACACTGGCGGGAACAGCTACATCGACCACATGTCGGCCACCGGCAGCGGCGAGGTCGTATTCCGCAACCCGTCGGACCTTCAGGGCTGCGGGGTCGCCAACGACGAGGGCACCTACCGGACGGTCGGCTGCTCGTTCGAGTTCGGCGGGCTCGTGGACGGCTCATCGACGAAGGACGACGCCCTCACCGCGATCCTCGAGTTCTTCGGGCTGATGGACACCGCGGTCGACGACGAGTTCGGAGGGATGGCCTTCCGTCTCGAACAGAACCGGCCGAACCCGTTCAACCCGACCACGACCATCGCCTTCGAGCTTCCGGCTCGGGGCGAGGCGGAGCTCGCGGTCTACAACGCCGCCGGTCGTCGGGTGACCGTGCTGGCGAGTGGTACGATGGAGGCGGGGCGCCACGTGGCCACGTGGGACGGACGCAACGCCGCGGGCGAGAGCGTCGCGAGCGGCATCTATTTCTTCAGGCTGACCGCCGACGGCGAGAGCACGAACCGGAAGGCCGTGCTGCTGAAGTAGCGCCGCCGGGAGTTCGGACACGGCGTCGACATGACAGCGCGCCGCGTCCGAGCCAGTCACAGTCAACAGCATTGACAGCCCCAGCGACCGATGCGCATGATCCGCGCTGGCGCTGGGGCTGTTCGTTTTCGGCACGGGGTTGGCACGACACGTCAGCCGTTCGCGGGACCGCGCGCCATCCGCGCCCGATGACCCGGCGGGTATCCAGTCCAACGCACTGCGGAGGAGAGAACGCATGTCCGGAAGAGCTCCGATCGTCCTGCTGACCGTCCTCATCGCCGCGACGGCCCTCGCCGTCCTCCTCCCTTCGACGGCGGCCTCGCACGGGCGCTATGACAACACGTGGATGAAGGACTTCATGATGGACGCGCCGTGGCGCGTCAAGGACGTCGACACGGCCATTCCGTTGACCATCATCCTGAAGGACTGCGATACGGACGACATCCGCGAGCTCCACTGGATCCAGTGCTGGGACGTCACCAGCGGCGAGACCGTGCTCTGGGCTCACGACTTCGACGACGAGCAGCTCGGCGACGACGCATACGAACACAACTACTGGACCTACATCACGACCGTGACCGAGGGGCACCCGACGCTGCCCGACGGAACGCTCCTGACACCGTCGAACCTCGGGTACTCCGCGGGAGACGCCATCCAGCTCAAGGTCAGCGTCTACTACAAGGACGACTGGTTCAACTACACCGAGACGCGCTATCTCCGCGTCCACGTCGCTCCCGAGCCGTACCCGTGGCCCGACGGCTGGTACGGCGGCGACGTCCACTACCACACCATGTACACCAACAACATCGCGGAGTACGGCGCTCCCCTCCCGGCGGTCGCCGCGACAGGTGAGGCGATGGGACTGTCCTGGCTCACCGCGACCGACCACTCGTGCGACCTCGACGAGACCGGTGACGGCTCGTTCTCGTACGCGACGACGCACTGGGAGTACACGATCCAGGACGAGACGGGGAGCACGACCGTCTACCGCGACAACACGTCGTTCGGTTCATCGTGGGCGGCTCTCGGGGACGACATCCTCGTTCATGACTCGCCGCAGTTCCGGCTCTACCGCGGCGTCGAGATCAACCTCGCCTCGATCGACGGGGACAGCTACAACAAGACGCTCCACTGCCTCTTCTACAACGACGGATACATCCACTCGCCGCTCTCGGGCGCGCTCGGCGAACGACCGGTCGACCTCTCGCTCCCGGCGGGGCTCTCGCAGCTCGCTGCCGGTGGCGGGTTCGGGTACGCGGCGCACCCGATGTCCGACATGGGCGCGGAGTGGGGCGGCATTGACTGGACCGTCAACGGGGCCGCCTGGGGCGACGAGGACTTCAACTACGCCGTCGAGCAGGACGCATTCAAGGGGCTTCAGGCGTTCAACACGAGGCCGACCCGCCACTCGAGCGACCAGATGAACCCGTGGGCGGACTTCGACGCGGGCGTCACACCCGGCGGGGCCTACCCGTCCGAGCTGCTCCAGGGCGTGGCGGCCTGGGACGCCCTCAATGCGGGGAATCTCGATCCGCTCGAGAAGACGTTCTTCGCGGGCGGCAGCGACGCGCACGGCGACTTCAACTACGCCCCGTATCTCTCGCTCGACAACTACGCGACGGACAACGCCATCGGGAAGGTCCAGACCGTCGCGTACGTGCCGGGACCGTACAGCCGGTCGTTCCTCCCGCCGGTCGCCGAGATCCTCACGGCCTACCGCGAAGGCCACACGGTCGTGACCGATGGGCCGTTCGTGCTCCTCGGCGTCGACGTGACGGGCGATGAAGACATCGACGATCCGGACGATCTCATCCCCGGAGAGGATGGCACGTGGGACGCCAACGTCCCGCTCCCGGTCGTCCTCTCGTGGGCCTCGACGACGGAGTTCGGGGAGATCAGCGAGGTCAAGCTCGTGGGAATCGATGGCACGGGCGCGTCGACGCTCTCGAGCTTCGATCCGCGCGGCACCGGTGAGGGATACGGCGGCGCGCGTGAGGTCGAGATCCCTGCGACGGGGTTCGATGGGATGCGGGCCTTCCGCGTCGAGTGCTCGACGGGCACGACGGGCGATGACTACCGCGCCTACGCCAACCCGGTCTGGGTCGATTTCGACGCGACCGATGTGGCCGACGGGGGCGGCTCGTGGCTCTCGCTTGCGGCCAGGACGAATCCGGCCGTTGGCTCGCCGGTCCTGGCGTTCGAGCTGCCGGGCCAGGGCGCGGCGAGGCTGAGCATCTACGACGTCCGCGGCCGCCTGGTCCGGACCCTCGTCGACGACGAGCTCCCGGGTGGCCCGCACGAGGCCGCGTGGAACGGAAGAGGCGACGCCGGAACCGACGTCGCCTCTGGAGTGTACTTCGCTGAGCTCCGGCACGACGGGCAGACCGTCACGACGAAGCTCGTTCTCATCCGCTAGGCGCTACTTCAGCAGAACCATCTTCACCGCGTCGTCGAACGACTCCGAACGCATCCGGCAGAAATAGACGCCGGAGGCCGTGCGCTGCCCGCGGTCGTCGGTGCCGTCCCAGACCGTCGAGAGCACGCCGGCTTCCTGCTCGCCATCGACCAGGGTCCTCACCAGTCGTCCCGCCACATTGTAGACCTCGATGAGCACGTGCGCCCGCTCGGGCACCGCGTAGCTCACGACGGTGACGGGGTTGAACGGGTTCGGGACGTTCTGGAGAAGCGCGAACTTCGTCGGGAGCCCGTCCGGACCTTCGACCGACGTGCCGGTGCCGCCGGTGCTCGTGAAGCTGATATCGTCGACGTACCAGCCCTCCTCCGTGACGTATCCGTCTGAGACGAATCGGAACCGGATGCCCATCGACTGGCCGACATAGGCCGACAGATCGAACGTCTCCTGTCTCCAGCTGAACGATCCGGACCAGCACGGCGTCCCCTCCGGAAGCGGGTTGGCCGTGTTGTCGTTCTTCAGGTGGCTGTAGCCGGCGTCCGGCGTCAGCGTCAACCAGGTCGCGCCGTCGTCGATCGAGTACTCGACGAGACAGCAGTCCCACGCCGAGGTCGAGCTCTCCTCCTCCGCCGCGAGCCAGTGCCAGAACGAAAGCTCCGCGTCGCTCCCGACGCAGAGCGTCGGCATGACGAGCGCGCCGTCCGCCGAATTGGCGTAGACGGCCGACCCGGACCCGCCGAACTTCCAGCTGCTGCCTGCGGAGTGGTACCGATACGTGTCGATGTGCCACTGGTCGACGAAGCCGACCGTGACGTTTGCATGAGTCCACCCACCCTCGCCGTTCTCGACATCGTCGGCGAAGCTGCCGCCCCCGGTCATGAGACTGAACGACTCATGGGAAAGATAGCCCCATGAATCCGTGAGTTCGAGGTCGAACTCGATCTCTCGGTACTCGGGACAGCCCGGAAGGATCGTGACGACGAAGTCGGCACCAAGCACCGACTGTGTTCCTGGATTGAGGAACGGGAGCCCGGCGCTCGCTTCGTAGACCACGGCGTACGGATCGCTCGTAGTGAGGAGCGCCGCCGGGAAGGCCGAGCGCACACCACCCGAGTTCTCGATCTCGACGGCGATGGTGATGGTCTCGCCTGCCTCCAGACACCCGTTGCCGTTGCCGCCGCCCGGCGAATCGTCCGCGACGACATCGTAGATGGACAGCACCGGTGCCACGACAGGAACTGAGAAGTAGCTCGACCACGCGTCCGTACCGTCATCTGCTTCGAGTTCGAACGTGATCTCGAGACCATCCGGGCAATCCGGCGCGACGCTCACGACGTAGCTCTGCGCTCCGGCCGCGATTCCCCCGTCGGGGATGTCACCGTATGCGCTGACGCTGTCGACAACGGTCGCGTACACGCTCTGGCTCCGAAGCACGGCATTGACACCGTAGGCGGTGTCGACGCCGACGTTCTCGAGCTGGATGACGAACTCGAGCGTCTCGCCCGCACCGGCCATGCCGTCATCGTTGCCGTTGCTGGCGCCGGTGGTGTCATCATCGAGGACGTCACTCTCGTGGATGCAGTAGGCGCCCTCGGGCGGAGCGATGACAACGTCCGCCGAGTAGCGGTAGTAGTTGGCCTTCGTCACGGTGACCCGCATCGTCCCCGGCTCGACCGCCGGGATGATCGGCACACTGACCGGGAGACCTGTTCCGTACGCGGTCCCAACGATCTCACCGTCGATCGTGAGCGCGATGACCGAGCCCTCGTCCGCCGTCACAACAAAGCTTGGCAGGCCGATGGACGTCGAGCTGTCGTGGGTGACCGTCAGCGGCTGCGGCATCTCCGAGTAGAGCGTCGTGAACACGTCGCCGTGGGTGTGGAAGAGGTAGTAGGTAACCTCCTTGTCCCCGGGGTTCCACGGCCAGTTCGACGCCTGGAGGTAGTACTTCCCCGAAGCGTTAGCGAACGCCGGTCTGAGATCCGCCGGACCGATCTCGCGGTGCTTCGACGGGTAGCCGGGGTCGAAGTCCGGCCACATGCTGTCGTACATGCCGAAGACGTACGCGTCGTTGACGAACGAGTACGACGACTCGGTCGCCGCGATGAGACCGAGCGCGCCGTGCTCCTGACGGTGGAACGCCTCGGTAAAACACTCGCCGCCGACGTTGAACTGACCCGTCAGGCAGTTGATCGAGAACACGAACGGATGGTCATCGTTCGTGAGCGCCTGGACGTCGCTGATCCCGTAGTCGGGCTCGCCCCACCCGCTCACGCCTCCGTGGTCGCGATGCTGGAGGATGAACGCGCCGTTTTCGATGTCGGCGGTCACCCGCGCCGTATTCCCACCCCAGTCAGTGAGATGCTCCGGAGTCAGCGGGATGTAGCCAAGCCCGTTCGGACCGAAGTACTCGACGAGCATCTCGGTGTTGTCACTCGTCGACCACACGTTCCCGGGCGTGCCTGAGTAGATGGCGTACTCCCGAACGGGCGTCTTGCCGTGCACGGTGGCGAGGTACCCGTAGACGATCTCGGTGCAGATGGTGAACCATCGCTCCGTCTGCCAGCCGCACGCCACGATCGGGTTCTGGTAGAATGCCGTGTTCGTCGGCGGATTGCGCTCGTAGTTGATCGCCTTAAGCACGAGATGCCTGAGCTCGAGTGCATTCGTCGCGGTCATCCGCGCGGTCACGATATCCGGCAGATGGTCACCGTCCACGTCGGCGTAGATGTTGTCGGAGATGCAGTAGCCGTTGTAGACCGGCGATGTGATGCCGGTCGTTCCGCCGTTGGTGACGTAGTCACCGAGGAACAGGATGCCTGCCGGCGGCGTCGTCCACGTGTTGTACGCGGTGTTGACCCACGACTCGATCTCGGCCGCCGTCGACCCGGTCTCCGAGAGCGTCACGATGCCGGTGTCGATGCCCTGGAGCGTCCGCCACTGGACGAGGCTGTCGGCCCACTCGGTGTAGGTCGGGCTGTCGGGGCAGATGATGACGTACTCGTACTCGGTGTCGCGCGTGTCGGGCGCGCGGAAGCTCGGCTCGGGCAGCTGGTCGTAGTTCATGAGGTTCGCACGCAGGACCGGCTCCCAGTGGGGGCTTCTCAGACGGTCCTCACCGAACTCCCCCCTCCCCCCATCGAAGCTCACACGGACGGACAGGTCTGTGTAGACGGTCAGTTCACGACGCACGGGGTTGTACCGGAACGGCGTCACGCCCACCATGACCACGTCCACGCCACGCATCGTCATCGGTTCGGAGAGGCGGACGGTCTCGGTCGGATACGGAGCGTCGGCGCCGTAGATGGCCGTGTCGCGGATGTACTGGAGCGGTTCGTCGCTCGACTCGAAGGGAACGTCGGGTGACGGAAGCACGTCGATGTCGCTGATGACATGCGAGTTCCCGAGCGTGACCTCGAGTCGGGGCGTCGCGCCGGCCGGGACGGCGAGCATGCGTCCGAACCCGGGAAGGTTTGGAGCTCCCTCGTCGCCCGGAAGCGGGACACCGGAGAGCGTCAGCGCGGTGAAGACCTCGCCGCCGAACTCGACCTCATCGAGCGAGAGCGACGGCATGCGGTAGTCGAGGACTGCGAGTGTCGGCGTCGACACGGAGAGGGTGAGTTCCTCACGTCCGAGGTTCTCCTCGAAAACGACCGTCTCGGCAGCCTGGAGCGCCGCCGGGACGAGAAGCGTCGCCACAAGACCTATCGTCAACGCAGCGGGTACCCGTCTTGCGAACACCGATCGCATGCCTTCCTCCTCACGGGGGGATCGCGGTCCGAGCGGACCGCACGATTCGCTCGCGTGCGTCGACTCCCTGTGAGTCGGGCGGAAGCCGCTGCCGCATCGTGATGACCTGTAGCATTCGCTTCATTATACCACCACTTCGGCAGGATGGCCAGCACTCGCTTCTTGAGCGCAGGACATGGAACGGCCCCCGGCGCGCAGCCGGGGGCCGTGTCACTCGAACTTCGCCGCTGGAGTTGCGGGCCGCCGCGGTCGGCGGCTCGGCGACTCCCTCGCTATCGTCGCGGTAGCGAGGCCAGCCGGCTACTTCAGAAGCACCATCTTGATCGCGTCCTCGAAGCCCTCGGCGGTCATGCGGCAGAAGTAGACACCGCTGGCGACCTGATGCCCGTGGTCGTCGCGGCCCTGCCACGTCACCGTGTGGAAGCCAGCCTCGACGTGACCGTCGACGAGCGTCTTCACGCGCTGACCGGCGATGTTGTAGACCGCCAGGTCCACCTCACCCGGCTTCGGTGCGCCGTAGCTGACGTTCGTGACCGGGTTGAAGGGGTTCGGAGCGACGCCGCCGAGCACGTAGGACATCGGCGCGTCGAACTCGTCGTCAACGCCGACCCACGGCGAACTCGCGAGGACCTTGACGCACCAGTCGTGGAGCGTACCGAGGTCGGCACCCGCGTTGTCGCTGACCCAGATCTCCCACTCGCCCTGCGCGTTCTCACCAATGAAATCATCGAGCGCGCCCGGACCGGCGACCGTCAGCTCGGCGGGATACCAGCCGATCAGATCGTCCGCGCTGCCGCCTCCGCGGTTCTGGAGCCGGACCGTTGTCCCCTCGGGAGACGTGAGCTCGACGATGAGGTCGCCGATGTACGTGTGCGTCAGGTTGAGGTAGACCTCAACGTTCGAGATGAGCGCATCGTCCGGGAACTGCAGCTGGTCGTAGACGCCGGCCGCGTTCGAGTCCGGGATCGGAAGCTCCGGAGCCTCACAGTACTCGAAGCAGAAGACCGGCGACAGGATGAAGTCGATACCGCCGACGTAACCGCCGGCAGCGATCTCGACACCCTCGATCACCGTCGTGCCCCAGCCGTCCTTGGCCGCGGTCACGATGTAGGTCCCGTCGTAGAGCCCCTCGATGAGCCAGGTCCCGTCCTCGGACGTGACGGTCGAGGCGTTCCCCGGAGCAACGGAGATCGCGACGCCGCCGTGGTTAGTCTCACCGGCGAGCATCACGGTGCCGGACATACTGCCTTCCGGCAGGCTCTCCTGCGCGAGCAGGTAGTTGACGGTGTTCTCCAGCAGTTCAACACGACCCGCCGCGTCCGCGACGGCGTAGTTGAACGAGTAGAACACGATCTGGCCGCTCGCCGGGTCCGGCGTGTCGTCGTAGACGAGCACGCTGGGGAGCGTGCCGTAGCTGACCCAGCTCATCACGATGTCGGCGTCGGGCTCGGGGATGTAGCTGTCCTGGTCCCCGTAGCCGCTGTAGCCGACCGGGATGTCACCGATGGTGTTCGGCGACGTCGTGATCGGGTGCGCCGCGTCGTAGACGACGATGTTGGCGCCGCTCGAATCGTGCTCCCAGTCGTTCGCGTGAAGCACGTTGGCAGCGAACGTCGGGTAGCCCGGGTAGCTGGCGGCGTCGTACGCCAGCTCGCCGCCCTCGATGAGGAGCTTGCCGCCGGCGGCTACGTACGCCTCGAGATCGTCACGTGAGCCCTGGTCCGCGACCGGCTCGGTGCTGTTGCCCGTCGTCCAGATGATGAAGTCGTAGTCGAACCACGTCGACGCGTCGGTCGTCGCGGCGGTCTCCATGATGACGTCGTACCCCAGCGCGATGAGGTCGGCCTCGAACTCCTGCGCCGCCGCATCCTGCACGCCGTCGTACGTATCGATCATGGCGCCCGTCTTGTCGAGCTTGACCGTCTCGTCCTTCGAACCGCCGTCCTGGATGACGAGCAGATTCGCAAGCGTCGGCTCGAGGATGAACTGCTCGACCTGCGACGCCTGGCTGATCACGACACCGCGGGTCTCAGGGATGTGGTGGTACGCCCGGACCTTGAAGGTGTAGTTGAAGTACGGGAGCGTGACCTCGAAACGGCCGCCGGCCAGCGAATCGGAGAAGACCTCCGTGTAGAGCTCGCCATTGTCGGCGCGATAGACCTTCACCGACGCCGTCAGCGGGTCCATCGTGTTCGTCTCGAACACCGAGCCCCGCACGAGGCCGGACGGGGCCGGATCGAGCAGGAAGTCGACGTCATTGACATCGTACTGAATGAACAGCTCCTCCTCGTGCGTGAGGTAGCCGAACTTCATCACGTAGACGTCGTAGTAGCCGATCTCGAGCTCATCCTCGACCGCGTACGTGCCGTCCGCGATCGTCAGGGCCTCGAACACCGGCTCCGCGCTCACCGTGTCGGCGCCCGCGGCGTAGCCCTTGACCTTCGCGCCCTCGAGGGCCGGCCCGCCGTTCTCGGCCACCGAGCCCGAGATGGTCCCGTAGACGACCTCGACGAGAATGTCCTCGAGGTAGACGTTGTAGCCGCTCTTGCCGATCGCGGCGTGGACGGTCCCTGTCTCAGTGCAGGTCTCGAGCAGATCGACCGTCGTCGCGCCGCCGGAGTTGCCGACGGCGTCGATGCCACACCCGACAGCATAGAGGTCGAAGCCGGCCTCGGACGACGTGCCCGTGATGGTGCCCTCATAGTACGGCGCGAGGAACCCGAAGAGCCCGATCGACGGAACGCTCGCGTCGATGTCGACCGACGCGAAGTCCGCGGCGCCCGTCACCGGGAGCACGTCGGACATGCAGTTGTAGGTCTCGCTGATGCGCGACCCGACGACCGTCAGGTCCTCACCGTACGGAGCGGTCACCGAGAGCGTGACCTCACCGTTGACGTCCGTCGTGCCCTCGACAGGAGCAATGCCCCAGCCGTCGATGGTGATGACGACATCCGGCTCGAGGTTGCTCTCATCATCCCAGACCGTGATGGTGACGTCGGTCGGCGTGTTGACCGGAACCGTGTCCGGGACGATCGTGTAGGTCACAGGGTAGATGACCGGGACGTCCTCGGTGTAGCGGTAGTGGTTCGGTTTCGTCACGACGAGCTTCATCGTCCCGGGCGCCGTGGCCGGCGTGACCGTCATGTCCATCGTGGAACCTGTGCCGTCGGCGACACCGATGATCTCGCCGTCGATCGTCAGAGCGACGATCGAGCCCTCGTCGGCCGACACCTGGAAGGTCGTCGCGCCTATCGGCAGCACGCCCTGGTGCGTCACGGTCAGGTCGACCGGGACCTCGGAGTAGAGCTGCGTGAAGGCGTCGGCGTGCGTGTGGAACAGATTGTACGTGACGGCCTTGTCGCCGGGGTTGTACGGCCAGCTCGACGCCCAGAGGTAGTGCTTGCCTGAGGCGTTGCCGAACGCGGGCCTCAGCACACCGTTGGGCTCGTTGAAGCGGTTCGCGACCGGGTAGCCCGGGTCGAAGTCAGGGAACATCTCGTCGTAGAGACCGAAGATGAACGTGTCGTTGACGAACGAGTACGAGACCTCGGACGCGGCGACCAGACCGAGCGCGCCGTGCTCCATGCGGTGGAACGCCTCGGTGAAACACTCGCTTGACCAGTTGTACTTCCCCGTCAGGCAGTTGATGGAGAAGACGAACGTGAGGTCGTCGTTGGTGAGTCCGGACAGATCGCCGATGTCGTAGTCAGGCTCACCCCACCCCGTCTCGCCGCCGTGGTCCCGGTGCTGCAGGAGGAAAGCGCCGCTGTTGATGTCGTTGTTGATGCGCGTCGCGTTGCCGCCCCAGTCGGTCAGGTGGCTCGAGTCGTACGGGATGTACCCGAGACCGTCCGGGCCGAAGTAGTCGATGAGCATCTGCGTGTTCGTGTTCGTCGACCACGCGCCGCCCGGGCTGCCGGAGTAGATGGCGTACTCGCGGACCGGGGTCTTCCCGAGCACGTTCGCGAAGTACCCGTAGACGATCTCGGTACAGATCTGGAACCAGCGCTCGGTCTGCCACCCGCAGGCCATGATCGGGTTCTGGTAGAAGTCCGGGTTCGTCGGCGGGCTGGTCTCGTAGTTGATGGCCTTCATGACCAGCGTCTCGATGTTCGACGCGTCGGCCGTCATGCGCGCCATGACGATCTCGGGAAGCATGTCGCCATCCCGGTCGCCGTAGATGTTGTCCGAGACGCAGTAGCTGTTGTAGATCGGCGACGTGACGCCCGTCGTGCCGCCGCTCGAGACGTAGTCGCCCAGCAGCAGGATGGCGACCGGTTTGGTCGTCCAGTTGTCGTAGGCGTTGTTGATCCAGTTCTCGATGTCGGTCGTCGTCGCGCCCGTCTCGGTGAGCGTCACGACACCTGTGTCGATGCCCTGCTCGATGCGGAAGTCCTTGATGACCTCGGCCCACGTCGTGAAGGTCGGGTCGTCCGGACAGATGATGACGTACTCGTACTCCGTGTCGCGGGAGCTCGGCGCGCGGTACTCGATGTCCGGAAGGAGATCGTAGTTGACCAGGTTGGCTCTGAGGATCGGATCCCAGTACCTGCTCCGGTACGCGTCCTCACCGAACGTCCCCCGGCCGCCCTCGAACGTCACACGCACCTCGACGTTCTTGTAGACCGTCAGCTCGCGTGTGACCGGGTTGTACTGGAACGGCGTGATGCCGAGCGTGACCACGTCGACGCCGCGCATCTGACGGACCTCGGAGAGGCGCGCGAACTGCGCCGGGTACGGCGCGTTCACGGAGTAGATCGCGGGGTCCTTCACGAGCAGCATCGGCGAGTCGTCGTTCTCGAGCGGGATGTCGGGCGCCGGAGCAACGTCGATGTCGTAGATGGTCTCGGTCGAGTATGAGAGGATCTCGAGTCTCGGCGTTGCGCCCTCCGGGATCGCGAACATGCGGCCGATGCCCGGGAGGTTCGGCGCACCCTCGTCGTTGGGAAGCGCCGGCGCGGAGATGAAGACCTGCTGCATGATGGCGCCGTCCGCATCGATCTCCTCGACGCTCACCTCCTCCAACGTGTACGACAGCTTCAGATGCGAACTCGACAGCTCGTCGACGGTCACACCCCCCTGTCCCATGTTCTCCACGAACTGGATCGTCCGGGCAGGACAGACGGCCACCATCAACACCAGCGCCGCCACAACCCACGGAGCGACTCTCATCGCGACCTCCTCAGGCAACACGCATTGACACACAAGACCGGCGCCGCGTCGCGGCGGCTCCGGCCCACTCGTTGTTTCAGGCGATTATATCACTACTTGTGCAGTTTTTCCAGCGAAAGCCCGGTTCTGGCCGGATTTCATTGTTTGTGTGGGCAGTCATGTTTAATGCGTGGGCCTCCCCCTCGATTGCCCGCCGATCGCTGCCATAGTCGCTTCCGGTGCGCCGCGTGGCAAGCCGTTCCGAATGAACGCTCAGTCCGCTTCGGGCTCGAGGGTCCGACGAATGTAGCGGCACCAGAGCGCTGCCGCGGGGTTGTGTGCGAGGACGCGGTCCTTGGCGATGAGCGTGGTCACCGGCGCGCCGGACCGAGCCGTGAAGACGGCGTCGTGCCCCACGCAGAGACCGCAGATGATGTTGAGCTCGGTCCCTGCCCGATTGAGCAGGTCGGCCTGACCGGCGGAGTTGCAGATCGCCTCGAAACGGCTCTCGTCGATCTGCTCGTACTCCATGAGCCTCTTGTCGATACCGCCGGCCTTGCAGCAGACGGAGACGACATCGAAGTCGCGGGAGAGCACGCGCTCGACGACCTCGGCTTCCTCCGAAAGCCCGACGCAGAACGCGACGCCGAGTTTCGTGTATCCCATCTCCTTCGCGAAGAGGATGACCTCGCCGAGCCGCGTCTCGCGACAGTAGTGACGTCCTTCGATCGCGGTCGCGGCGCGGTGCATGCGTCTGAGTTCATCCGGAAGCAGAGCGACCGCACCCTCGCTGCGACCGCTTTCCCCGTCTGCGGCTCCGGCGTCGGCGCGGTCGCTGTAGAACGCAAGGTGGTCATCGGCGTGACCGAAGCAGTCTTCCCCGTCCGAGCAGACGCGTGACCTGCACGCCGCGCACCGGGGCTCTCTCTCCCTATTCGACACGGCGACCCAGCTCCTCTGCAATGCCACGACCCCACGCCCTCGCCGCCTCGAGGACCTCCGCGTCCGGCACGAACTTGTGGCGGAAGGGCTCGGCCACGACCTCGACGCGCATCTCCTCGAGCGCCTCGGTCAGGAGCCCCGTCGCCTCGCCGCTCCAACCGAACGAGCCGAACACGCCGCCGATGAGGTTCCTCGGCTTGAGGCCATTGAGGTAGCTGAGGATGTCCGCCATCCGCGGAAACATCTGGTTGTTGATCGTCGGACTGCCAAGGATCAGCGCGCCGGCCTCGAGCATCTCGGTCGCCACCGTGGCGCGGTCGGTTCCCGAGAGCGGGAGCAGACGCGAGCACGCTCCGCCCTCGTGAAGCCCCTCGGCGATCGACCGGGCGAGCTTCTCGGTGCTCCCCCACATCGTGTCGAAGGGGATGACGGCCTTCATCGTCGGCTTCTGCTGCGCCCAGTGCGCGTACTTCCCCACGATGCCGGAGATATCCTTCCGCCAGAGCGGACCGTGATCCGGAGCCACGACATCGAGCGCCAGATCGAGTTCCGCCAGACGGGCGCCCAATTTCGTGATGAGCGGCGCGTACGGCATCAGGATGTTCGCGAAGTACTTCCCGGCCTCGTAGTCGAGCACGTAGGGATCGAGCTGGTCGTCGAACCGCTCGCACGTCGCGTAGTGCATGCCGAAGGCGTCCTGCGAAAAGAGCACGCGGTCGGCGGCAAGATAGCTGAACATGCTGTCCGGCCAGTGGAGCATCCGCGTCTCGAGGAAGTCGAGCTTCATGTTTCCGAGATCAAGCGACTCGCCGTCCTTGACGACGTCGACCTCGCGTCGGCCCGGGAACTGCGCGGCGATCGTCTTCTGTCCCATCGGCGAGGCAACAATGCTCGACGGCTTGACCAGCTCGGCCACATCAAGAAGGCACCCGGTGTGGTCCATCTCCGAGTGGTTCGAGACGATGAGATCGATCTCGGAGGGGTCGACGACCGACGCGACCCGCGTGAGGAACTCGTCGCGGAAAGGAGCCTTGACCGCGTCGAGCAGGGTGATCCGTTCGGCCATGACGAGGAACGCGTTGTACGTCGTGCCCCGCGGAGTCGAGTATCCATGAAAGTCGCGCGCCGCCCAATCGACGGCGCCGACCCAGTAGACATGCTCGCTGACCTTGACGGCCTGGAAGTGCTTCGGCATCGGCTACTCCTCCTTGGCGGGCGGGGTGAAGACCCGCTGGCCGAGTTCCTTGTCGAGCATGTAGAGCGCGTTGCCGGTCTTCCCGACCATCTTGACCTTCTGGAGGATGGCGTCGGCCGTGGCCTCTTCCTCGACCTGCTCGTCGACGTACCAGCGGAGGAAGCTCTCGGTGGCGTAGTCGTCCTCGGTGCGGGCGAGCTTGACGAGCTTGTTGATGAGACCCGTGACGAGCTGCTCGTGCTTAAGCGTCTCGGCGAAGACGTTCTCCGGCGACTTCCACGTGGCCTTGGGCGCGTCGACCGCCTTGAGAATGACCCGGCCACCGCGCTCGCAGACGTAGTCGAACATCTTCATCGCGTGAAACTGCTCCTCCTGGAACTGCGTCCGCATCCAGCCCGCCATTCCTGCGTAGCCCTCGGACTCGAACCAGGCGGACATCGCCAGGTAGAGGTACGCGGAGTACAGCTCCGCGTTGATCTGCTCGTTGAAGGCCTTCTCCATCTTCTTGCTCAGCATGGTCGCGTCTCCCTACCCTTCAAGGTTGAACTCCTGGACATCGAACCAGTGCCCCGTTCCCGTCAGCTCATCGATCTGTGCCTTCACAAGCGCCAGATGACCGTGCTCGATCTCGAGGAACCGCGCGAACATCCCGCGGTGCTCATCGGGGAGCTCCGAAACGACCCGCTCGTAGAAGGCGCTGGTCGATTCCTCGACCTCGCTGGCCTTGCGCAGGAAGTCGAGCTCCGCGCCGGACTCACCGTCGCCGAGCCCGTCCTTCATCGTGGCGATGCCCCCGGCGATCGCATCTCGATCGGGGACGGCGCTTCGCACCATCGCGCCGCAGACGGCACCGGTCTCCTTCCACTCCTTGAGTCTCGCCACGAGGAAGTCGACGTGCTCCTGCTCCTCGTCCGCCATGAGCCTGAAGAACGACTGGCCGGCCAGCCCCTCCGTCGCGGCGACGGCGTCGCGGTAGCAATCGCGCACCTTCGTCTCATACTCGATCGCGGTCCTGATGGCCTCTTCGATGGTCACGTCTCCCGCCTTCCATCACTGCAGCGCAGAACCGCGCCGTCGGGCGCGGTGCCCGGCGGCGTCCCGCTGCGCTCTTCCCGTACCTGATCGGAAGCGACCCGGCCGGCATGCCGACCGGGTCCGTCTTCCAGGTGCACCTCTTCCCGAACCGTCCTACGCCTTCCACAACCCGTGAAGGTTGCAGTACGCGCGGACCATGTCGTAGTCGGCGATGCAGCAGAACTCGGCCACGGGCTCGCCGCCCGGCTCGAGGTACTGTCGGTAGGAACGACCGCCGGCCACCGCCTCGATCCACTCGATGTAGTGGTCGTCGCCCATCGGATGGGCGACCTCGCCGACCGTGACCTTGATGCCGCCGTTCGACTTCTCAACGACCGGAACGTGCTTCTCGACGGCCGCGTCGGTCGTGTTCTCGGACATCAGGACCATCGGCTCACCGCAGCACGCGAGCGCACCCGGCCCGCCGTGGAGCACCTCGACGATGTTCCCGCACTTCTCACACTTGTAGACTTCGAGCTTCGCTGCCATTGTCCTGCTCCCTTCAAGCGATGTGATTCTACACGAGCTTCTTCGCCGCGTCCAACGCGGCGTCGTAGTCGGGCTCGTCGCTGAGTACCGGGACGATCTCCACGTACCGGACGACGCCTTCTCGGTCGACAACGAACACGGCGCGCGTCAGGAGTCCGATCTCCTTGATGAGCACGCCGTAGGCTGTCCCGAACCCGCCCCGGAAGTCGGACAGCGTCACGACACGGTCGATTCCGGCGGCCGCGCACCAGCGTGCCTGTGCGAACGGCAGGTCCATGCTGATGGTCAGCACGACCGCGTCGTCACCGAGATTCGCGGCCTCCTCGTTGAAGCGCCGCGTCTCGGTGTCACACACGCCGGTGTCGAGCGAGTGGACGACCGATATGATCCGCACACGACCGTCGTATTCTGAAGAGTCAACCTGCGACATGTCATTCCCGACGACGGTGAAAGCTGGAGCCTTGTCTCCGACCTTGATCTCGTCCCCGACAAGCGTCAGAGGCTTGCCTCCAACGGTGACCAGTCCCGTTCTTTCCGCCATGGTTCTTCCTCCCATTGCATCGAGTGAGTGCTTGGCGCCCGTCGCGGCCGCTCTCCATCGCATCGGCACGCCGTTGGGCGAGGGACCGGTCCTACCAGTTCTCTCCGAGCAGTTCGAAGTGCGCCGTCGGATGCGCGCACGCCGGGCACTTCTCCGGCGCGTCGGTCCCCTCGTGCAGATAGCCGCAGTTGAGGCACCGCCACACGACCGGCGTGTCTCGCTTGAACACGCGGCCGGCCTCGATGTTGGCCGCGAGGTCGTTGTACCGCTTCTCGTGCTGCTTCTCGGCTACCGCGATCGCCTCGAAGACGTCGGCGATCTCCTCAAGACCCTCCTCACGAGCGGTCTTCGCGAACGAGGGGTACATGTCCGTCCACTCGTAGTTCTCGCCACCCGCGGCGGCCTTCAGGTTCTCCACCGTCGAGCCGATGACGCCGGCCGGGAACGCGGCCGTGATCTCAAGCTCTCCTCCCTCGAGGAACTTGAACAGGCGCTTGGCGTGCTCCCGCTCCTGGTCGGCCGTCTCGGCGAAGATCTCCGAGATCTGGCGGTACCCTTCCTTGCGCGCCTTGCTCGCGAAGTAGGTGTACCGGTTCCTTGCCTGCGACTCCCCGGAGAACGCCTTGAGGAGGTTCTGCTCGGTCTGGCTACCCTTGAGATTCATCGTGCACTCCCTTTCCGCTGGCCGAATCCTGTTCGGCCGCGCACTTGCTGCACCTTCCTGTGAACGTCAGACGGTGTCCCGTGATCTCATACCCGCTCGCCTCCGCCGCCACGCGCTCGAGCGCATCCTGCATCTCGATCGGCGCATCGACGATCCGGCCGCAGCAGCCGCACCGCACGTGATAGTGGGGCGCAAGGATGCCATCGTAGTGACGCTGGCTCCGTCCGTCCTCTATCACGCGGATCGCACCGCTCTGTGCCAGCAGCTCGAGATTCCGGTAGACGGTGGCAAGGCTGGTACGCGGCAGGCGTTCCCTGACCAGATTGCAGATCTCGTCAGCCGTCGGATGTCCGCAGGTCGACCGGAGCACATCGAGGATGGCCCGTCGGCTGGGAGTCATCCTGAGACCGCCTGCTTCATTCATACCACACCTCGGGGTGAGAACAGGAATGATTCCTACCTTCCAGTGTGATAGATGCGGCCGAGCAGCCGGGGTTTCGCGACGGAACTCAGGAATGTTGTCTTGACACATGCTTGCGCCGGGGAGCATAACAGAGACGCTAACCCTTTGTGGATGCGGAGATTCCGAGGTGAACCGATGACTTCTCACAGACCACGGCCCGGCAGTCCCGGCCGCTCGGCCGGCGGCCTCCCCGGCGCGGCGCTCCTCATCATCGTGGGCGTGCTCCTCTGGACGCTGTCGTTCGCGTGCGCGCCGCTCGGCAGCGGATCGGTCGCCAGGGCCGCCGACGCCTCTCCGGCATTGAAGGTCATCGTGCCGGTCGCTCCCTACGCCTACGTCGTCGACCGGGTCGCCCGGGGACGCGTCGACGTGCTCGTCCTGGTTCCCGTGGGGCAGTCTCCTCATACGTACTCCCCCACGCCCCAGCAGATCGCCGAGCTGGCGGGCGCAGACGTTCTCTTCCGGACCGACCTCGCGCTGGAGGAGCCGCTCGCGGTGCGCCTGCTCGCCCTCGATCCGGCGCTCCGCATCGTCCGACTCACGGCGGAATCGGACCACGCGGACGGGGGCGGACACGACGGACACGGACACGGCGAGCACGAACACGGCGAGCACGGTCACGATCCGCACGTCTGGCTGGACCCGACCGGGCTCCTCTTGCAGGCGGCGACGATCGTCGAATCTCTGACTGCCTTGGACCCGGGGGGAGCCGCCACGTACGCGGCAGGCCTGGACTCACTCACGCGCGACATCGAGCGACTTGACGCGGAGCTCAAGGACCGGCTCGGGGAGTACGCCGGTCGCCGCTTCTACGTTCACCACCCGGCATTCGGTCACTTCGCGGAGTCCTACGGGCTCGTGCAGGTCGCCATCGAACACGAGGGGAAGGAGCCGAGCGCCCGCAGGCTCGCCGGGCTCATCGACGAGGCCACGGCCGACGGCATCTCTGCGGTTCTCATCCAGCCGCAGCACGCCAGTCCTGCGGCGGCGACATTCGCGGAGGAGATCGGAGCGACACTCGTCACCGTCGACCCGCTCGCCTTCGACTTGCCGGCGACCTTCAGGTCGCTTGCCGACGCCGTCGTCCACTCATGGGAGCCCGCGGCCGAGTGAACGAGCAGAAGCCCGCCATACGGTTGAAGGACGTGACGTTCTCCTACGGACGCCACCCCATCCTCTCCGATGTCGACCTGACGATCGAGCGTGGTGAGTTCGTCACCATCGTCGGCCCGAACGGCGGCGGGAAGACGACGCTCCTCAAGCTCCTGCTGGGATTGCTGACTCCCGACACGGGCGCCATCGAGGTGCTCGGCGGACATCCGACCGCCGTCCGGTCGCGGGTCGGGTACGTGCCGCAACACGCGCACGTCGATCCGAGCTTCCCGGCACGCGTCATCGACGTCGTTCTGATGGGGCTGCTCGGCTCACGGATGGGGCACCGCTACTCGGAGGACGACGTGGAACGAGCGTCCGCCGCTCTCAACTCGGTTGAGCTCTCCCACCTATCGACCGACCGCATTACCGAGCTCTCAGGCGGGCAGCGGCAGCGGGCGCTCATCGCCCGCGCGCTCGTCGTCGAGCCCGAGCTGCTCCTTCTCGACGAGCCGACGGCGCACCTCGATGTCTCCATGGAACACGGGCTGCACGATCTGCTCGGCCGCCTGAGGGAGCGGACCACCGTGCTCCTGGTGTCACATGATCTGGGGTTTGTGTCCGACTATGCGTGCCGCGCGGTCTGCGTGAAGAACACCGTCGCCGTTCACGACACGTGTGAGCTCACAAGCGAGGTCGTCCGCGAGCTCTACGGACGCGAGGTGAGGATGGTCCGCCACGATGACTGAGTTCCTGGAAGCGATCGCATCTCATGCGTTCATGCGCAACGCACTCTATGCCGGCGCGATGGCGAGCGTCGCGTGCGGTGTAGTGGGGTCTCTGGTTGTCGTGCGGCGGATCGCATACATGGCGGGCGGGATCGCGCACTGCGTGCTTGGAGGTATCGGTGCGGCCGTCTACTTCGAGCGCGTCCACGGCTGGACGTGGCTCGAGCCGCTCTACGGAGCGCTCGTCGCGGCGCTGCTGGCCGCACTCATCATCGGCTATGCGCGTCTGCGCGGCCGGGAGCGGACGGACACGGTCATCGGCGCGGTATGGGCCATCGGGATGTCGCTGGGTGTGTTGTTCCTGGCTGGAACGCCGGGATACGGCGCGGATCTGATGGGCTATCTGTTCGGGAACATCCTCATGGTCTCGTCGCGTGAGCTCTGGCTCCTGGGCGCGCTCGACATCGTCGTCCTCGCCGTTGCCTTCCTCCTGCACGACCAGCTGGCGGCTGTTTGTTTCGACCCTGAGTTCGCGCGCACGCGGGGACTCCGCGTCGACGCCCTCTTCATGACGTTGCTCGTGCTGACGGCTCTCACGACCGTTCTTCTGGTCCTCGTCGTCGGCATCGTGATGATGCTGGCGCTCCTCACGATCCCCGCGGCGATCGCCGGACGCTTCGCGGATCGTCTGTCGCGGATGATGCTGGGGGGCGCCGTGCTGACAGCGCTCTTCACGTTCGTCGGCCTTGCCGTGAGCTACACGCCCGAACTGCCTGCGGGCGCCACCATCGTGGCGGTCACGGGGGTGACCTACCTCATCGTCATCGCCGCGACGCGCTCTCCACACGCTACCGGTACAGCGCCTTGATCGATCCCCAGCTCCGCTCCTCGACGGGCGACGTGCACGCGTACCCGTCGATCGTGATGTAGTAGTCGGACCCGCACTCGAAGCTCAGATCCCACGACGCCGACGCCACGAAGATCGGCGACTCTCCCGCGGGCAGCTCCACGGTCAACTCGGCGTACTCGCACCACCACGGCGTGACGTAGTCGTAGAAATCCGCCGTCGCGCACCCGCCGGTGAGGTCGAGCAGTCCCATCAGCGGCGGAAACTCGGCATAGACCCCGACGGTCACGGTCGTCGGCTCGTCAAGGGTCAGCATGTACCAATCCGTGTCCCGGTAGATCACGCCGCCGGACACGAACACGCCGCCTGTGCCGCAGATCGTAGTCGGGTCGTTCGAGCACTCAAGGTACGTGTAGACAGGCGGTTCGCTTCCGCAACCACCGTTGTGGTCATCGATGTAGCCATCGTAGCAGTCGACCTCGCCCTCCAGGATCGCGCCGTCGGGGCAATGGACGATGCACTCCCAGGAATCGTAGACGTCGAGCACGTAGTCCCCGCAGTCGCCCGAGTACCCGTCCACGACGATGTAGTACGTGTTGCCGGCGTAGACCTCCAGATTAAGAAGCCACGACTGGTAGAGAAACTCCGGGGGATCACAGGAGTAGTTGTCGTCGTCGCATGCGTAGGGGGCGCCCGACGTCACTTCATTCTCGTAGACGAAGACCTTCGTATCGTAATCGGACATGCAGAGGTTGATGTCGATGAGCATGTCCGCGGGCGGCGTGAAGGAGTAGACACAGTCAGGTGAGTTCGAGCCGTAGGGACACATCTCCTCGTAGTCATCAACGAACCCGCACGTGTTGCCGGCGTCGGTGAACGGAATCGCCGGTATGACGACGGCAGTCTCGACCGTCTCACCGCCCACGCGGCCGCCCGACGCCGAGAGCGCAGCACGCGCGACCCGGCCCGAGGGGCGCGCGTCCGGCGGCGCCGCGGCATCCGTCGAGGGTCCGTGGGCGCCGAGCGCCGGCGACGCGAACACGACAGCGAGCAGAGCGGCAAGAACTGCAGCAATCCGCATGGCGCACCTCCCAGGCTTCGCGGCACCGTCCCTCACAACGAACTCCGCCCGGTCGATAGACCGGGCGGAGTCCTGAGTCACTCTTCCGTCCGTGAGAACGGAAGTTCACTTCGAACCTCAGACTACCTGTAGAGAGCCTTGACAGCGCCCCAGGTGGTCTTCTCGACCGGGCTCGTGCACTCGTAGCCGTCGATCGTGAGGTAGTAGTCCGAACCGCAGACGAAGCTGAGGTCCCAGGCGTTCGTCGAGACGAAGACCGGGGTCTGACCGGCCGGCAGCGAAGCCGTCGTGGTCAGGTACGTGCACTTCGGGCCGTTGATGTAGCCGGTCACGAAGGCAGCGTTGGCGCAGCCAGCGCTGATGTCAACGAAGCCGCAGAGGACGCCGAACTCAGCCTCAACGCCGATCGTCACGGTCGCAGCCTCATCCAGCGTGAGCATGTACCAATCGGTGTCGCGGTAGGTCGAACCCATGAAGTCGTAGACGCCGCTGGTACCGCAGTAGACGATCGTCTCGTTCGAGCAGTCGACCATCGTGTAGTTCTCAGGCGTCTCGTTGCAGCCGGCGTTGGTCATGTCGACGTAGTCGGTGTAGCAGTCGACCTCGCCCTCGAGCAGAGCATCCTGCGGGCAGTCAACCACGCACTCCTCGACCTCGTAGACGTCCAGGATGTAGTCGCCGCAGTCGCCGCCGTAACCGTCGACCACGATGTAGTACGTGGTGCCGCCGGTCAGGCCGAGCTCGGTGATCCAGGACTGGTACAGGTACGTGTTGTAGTTGGCACAGTCGCCGTTGTCATCGACACAGGCGAACGGAACACCAGGCGTGTAGGCGCCTTCGTACACGTAGACCTTCGTGTCGTACGACGACATGCAAAGGAAGATGTCGACGAGCACGTCGGCAGCCGGCGTGAACGAGTACACGCAGTCCGGCGAGGTCGAGCCGGAGAACGGGCAGACCTCATCGTAGTCATTGACGAACACGCAGGTGTTGCCGGCGTCGGTGTACGGAAGACCCCCGATGACCGTCGCCGTGGCGATGGTCTCACCACCCACGCGGCCGGCCGGGATGTTCACGCCGTTCACGACGTTGTTCTTCTCAGGCATGACGTTGGTCGGCGTCACGGCGAGAGCACAGAAGCTCAGGGCAACGACCAGCACAACAGCAAAGCTAGCGAACCGCATTGTCTTTCCTCCTCAAAGGAGACGAACACCAATACACAACACTCACGAACGAACTCCCTGCCCGCACCCCCCCTTTCTCTCTCAATCGTTGTCGCATTCTCAAGCCTGGCCGTTCGCTGCGCGGATCCGCAGCGGCAGTGACGTCATCTGCCGGTGCGTGGCCTCGAACGGTTTGCCCACGTACCGCGAGTATACCAAGGTTTGGAGGCCCTCGTCAAGCATTATTCGACGGGCGGTCAAGAAACAACACCACGCCTAAAGGCACTTCCGGTGGGAAGATATGAGCGGTGACTCGCGATACGTCCAGGCGCGTGGTACCATCCTCGCTGGGCGCAAGCGAGAGGAGACTCAGGTGGGGAGTCCGGAACGATACGCCATCCCGTCGGAGGATGCCCGGGTCGAGGAAACGATCGACCGGAGCCGGTTCGTCACGACGGTCGGCCACGCCGCGAGCATCGAGGATGCCCGAACGTTCATCGCCACGGTCAGCGCGGAGTTCACCGACGCGACCCACAACTGCTGGGCCTACGTCATCGGACCACCTGGGGACACGAGCCGCGTCGGCATGTCCGACGACGGGGAGCCGCACGGGACCGCGGGACGCCCCATGCTCCACGTCCTGCTCCACGGCGGTGTCGGCGACATCGTCGCCGTGGTCACCAGATACTACGGGGGCGTCAAGCTCGGGAAGGGCGGACTCGTCCGCGCCTACAGCGGCGGGGTCAAGCACGCGCTCGAGCAGCTCACCACGCGAGAGCTCGTCGCCACGAGCGTCCTCGACCTCGCGCTCGACTACGCCCTCCTCGAGAAGGTCCGCCACACGCTCCCCGAGTTCGAAGCCGAGGTCATCTCCGAGGAGTTCGCCGAACGCGTGACACTGCGGATCGAGCTTCCGGACGAGCACGTCAACATCTTCAGGGAGACCGTCGCCGGCATCTCGAGCGGATCGGCGACTGTCACACCCGTCGAGTCCGACACCCCGACTGAGCACGACGCTGAGACCGGATCCGACGCACCGACCAGGACCGAATGAACGTCTCACCCATTCGCAGGAGAGCAACGATGTGTCGAACGAAGCTGACGATCATGCTCGCCGTGGCGTTCGCGGCAGCCTCGTATGCCATGGCGACCGCCGACTCGAGCAGCGCCGACTGGACGTGGCCTCCAGACGATGCGGTCGCGGACCTCGTCGAAGCCAACCTCTCACTCCACTTCGAGGGAGACGCCATTCGCGACTACCTCAAGGACACCGACGACGCGCATCGCGAGGCCACCGAGTTCCTGCTCGCGTGGATGCCGTCGTCCGATCTCGGCTCGTTGTCGGCCGAGCTGCTCATCAGGAACGTCGAGCTTGCGGTCGAGGCGTGGCAGACCGCCCCGTGGGGTGACGAGATCGACGCGTACACATTCCACACCTACGTCCTCCCTCACCGGGTGAGCCAGGAACCTGTGCAGGACTGGCGTGGAACGCTGCGCGACCTCGGACTCTCGCGGATCGACGGACTGACCCTGGCGGATGCGGCGCTCGCGGTCGGACGACTGACGCGCGAGTGGGCCACGTACCGCGCCAGTTCGCGGCGCGACCAGGGACCACTGACCACGATGGAGCGAGGCCTTGGCCGCTGCGAGGAAGACATGATCCTCACGATCTGCGCGCTCCGCAGTGTCGGCATCCCGGCGCGCAGCTGCTCGACGCCGTGGTGGACGACGGTCGACAGCAATCACGCCTGGGTCGAGGTCTACGTCGGCCGCGACGAGGGCTGGCACTACATGGAGTCGTGCGACGCCGGCGCCTGTCTCGACCGGACCTGGTTCACCGAGCGCGCCAAGCGGACCGGGGTGGTTCTCTCGGTCGGCTACGGCGAGGCTCCGGTCCCGGAGGAGCTTGCCCACACGGTCCACACGATCGACGACGGCGTCGTCATCCTGAACTCGACGGACGTCTACACAACGGCCGGGACGCTCGTCGTCACGGACCCGCGGACCGATGACGGGTCGTCGGGCGAGGCAGCAGAGCCATCACCGGACGGTACGGACGCGACGGAGCACGCATTCGACGCGGCCGAGGCCGGCGACGATGAACCTCGCGCGCACATCCACATCTACAACTACGGCGGCCCGACGCCGCTGATCTCGCGCGACTTCGGTCAGGGCGCGCGTCTCGGCCCGGGCGACTACATCGTCACAACGGAGATCGACGGCGAACCCTACTCGGCGTTCGCCACGGTCGCTGGCGGCGAGACCACGGCCGTCGTGCTCGAGCCGGGACTCGGGCTCTTCAACTCGCCGCTCTGGATGCGATACCCCCAGCATCCGGAGAGCGCGCCGCGGGACTGCAGCGTCGACGAGAACGACCCCGCGTGGCTCATGCATCAGAGCGAGGTCGCGCGGCGAGACCTTGAGCGTTGTCGACGATCGCTTCTCACGTCGGACTGGGTGGCGCTCGTCGCCGGACGACCGGACGCGCGCGAGCTCACCGACGCGCTCATCGACTGCGGGCCCGCCGCCGGCGAGTGGAGCGAAGCGGTCGCCTCCCTCCCCTCCGAACACATCGACCTCGCACTCGACCTCATCGGGGTGATGGATGTGAAGGACTTCTACGAGTTCGAGACAGAGGATCTCGTTACGGTGCTCGAAGCGCTCAGTGAGACGCGGGAAACCGTTGCCGACCTCACCGACACGCTGTGGACCCGGTTCGTCATCTCACCCCGCCTCTACTTCCAGCGCGGGAGCATGGCGTGGTGGCTCGAGCTCCCGACGCTGGTCGGTGATGCCCCGCTCGCGGAACGCATCGACGCGTCGGTCGAGGCCTTCCGTGCCCGCGTCAGTGAGGCCGAGCGCACGAGGTTCGGTCACGTGGCAACACCAGAGGAGACGTGGCGCACGGGCGTCGCCGACATCCCCGCCGCGAAGGCTTGCCTCGTCGGGCTTCTCCGTCGGCAGGGCGTCCCCGCCAAGGCCGAACTCGGAGTCGAATACATCGACGCATGGAACGGCGACGACTGGACACGCATCGAGCCGTTCCCGTCGGAGGCCGCGGCCGACGAGACCGAGGAAGCCGTCGAGGACGAGGCGTATGTCGTGGTGAGCTACTACGATCAGGGCGTGCCGATCAAGAACATCCAGACGTGGATCCACTCACGACTCAATCGGTTCCGCGACGGCCGCTTCGCGACGTGGTACCTCGGACAGCTCTCCGAGGGAGATGGTCGTGTGGAGTGGATGCTCCCTCCGGACGAGTACTGGCTCTTCGGCGGACTCAGGAACCCGCGCGGCGAGCCCCGGTTCGTGACCACGCCCTTTGCGGTCGCGCCCGGCGAGAGTCTGGCGTTCAACATGGACATCGGCATCCCGCTTGGGGAGTGGGACGAGGCCGACCTGGTCCAAGGGACGTGGGACCCCGACGCCGCCGTGATGGCGTCGCAGGGAGAGGTCGAGCGACCGCTCCGTGAGTTCCTCGGCGACGGGCGGCGACTCATCGTGTTCACGATCACGGGACACGAGGCGTCGGTCGGACACCTCGACGCGCTGGGGTCGGCGGACTGGAGCGAAGCGGGTCTGCCGCTGACGATCGTCCAGCTCACAGGACTCCCCGATCATCCGTCGGACGACGGCGCGCTGACGATCACGGCGGCGGACGCTGAGGAGCACTTCGGGATCAGCAACCCGGTCGGTCAGCTTCCGCTGACGGTCCTGCTAGGCGAGGACGGCGAGACGCTCATCTGGTTGCGGGGCATGCGGCGGGACATGGCGGACCACGTGACGAGGACGCTCCGGGACTAGCGTGAATCACGAACCTCGGCCGGGACTCAAGCGAGTTCCGCGGCGACCTCGCGGACGAGTTCGAGCGTCGGCTCGTCGTAGGCCACGACGATCACGCGTTCGAGCGAACTGTCGTCGCCGAGGAACCCATCGATCTCGGAGAGCGCGACCCTGATGGCGTCTCGGATCGGGTACCCGTAGATCCCGGCGCTGATGAGCGGAAAGGCGACCGTCCTGAGTCCGTGATCCACGGCCACGCGGAGACTCTCACGGTAGCAGCTGGCCAGCTGGGCCGGCTCACACCGACCTCCGCCCTGCCAGACCGGTCCGACCGTGTGAATGACGTGCCGCGCGCGCAGCAGGTAGCCACCGGTGATGCACGCCCCTCCGACCGGACACCCGCCGAGCTGCTCGCACTCGGTCGCCAGGTCGGCTCCGGCCGCGCGATGGATGGCGCCGGAGACGCCGCCGCCCGGCGAGAGCTGGGGATTCGCGGCGTTGACGATCGCGTCCACGTCGAGTTCTGTGATGTCCCCACGCATCAGCTCGATACGACCGTCCATAGTCCCTCCGCTGGGGCTCGCTCGCGACACCACCCCACGTGGCGGCGCCCCGCCCGACACTCTCTCTCAATAGCGCAGAACCGAGGGCGAAGCAAGCCCGGGCTGCCGAGTCCACGGAGCGTCTCTGAACGGATGAAACCCCTTCCTGACCGGCCGTGTCTATGAGGGTGGACAATCGCGATAGATACAGTCTCTCAAAGGCGGCCCATCCGGCGCGGCGGTCGGGCCCGCGAATGGAGGTGCACCATGTCCGTCACCGGTCTCCGCCTCACCCTGCTTCTCACCGTCGTCGCATCCATCGCGTTCACCGGCTGCGCGTGCGGCGGGCGGTCCGTCGAGATCATCGACATGCAGACCGAGCGCTTCGCGGTCCCGGTCGAGTCTGCACAGAGCGCGGTCATCGAGCTCGAACTCGGCATCGGAGAGCTCACGATCACCGGCGGATCAACAGAGCTCTGCTCCGGCGAGTTCGAGTACAACGTCGCCGAGTGGAAGCCCGTGGTCGACCACGGCACCGAGAAGGGCAGGGCACACGTTCGCATCACGCAGCACGACCTCGAGGGCGTGAGCATCGAGGATGACGCGCACTCCGCGTGGACCCTCCAGGTTTCGGATGGTGTTCCGGCCGTGCTCGACATCGACATCGGAGTCGGCGAGTCCCGCATCGATCTGACGGACGCGCTCGTCGAACGCATCGATATCGACGCAGGTGTCGGCGAAGTCGAGATCGACGCCGGCAGCGTCGGCTCGGACCTGACCATCGACATTGACAGCGGTGTCGGCGAGGTGCTCATCCGCGTCCCGGACGATATCGGCGTTCGCGTCGACTGCGACAGCGGGATCGGCAGCTTCGATGGACTTGGACTCACCAGGCACTCCGGCGGGTACGTCAATGCCGCCTACGGCGACAGCGACGCGCTCATCAGCATCCGGATCGACACGGGCGTTGGTGACGTCACGGTCCACTCGGGCACGACGACCACCAGCCTCTAGACTCAACGAACGGGACGCGCGGCACCCGGAACCGCAGACGCAGCAGTTCCGGGCCTCACACGGTTCCACGGACCACACCACGGCCCCGCGGACCTTCCCGCGGAGCCGTTCCCTGCATCTCCCCGATTTCACTTGACCAGCCTTCGGCTCTCTCCTATATTGGTATTGTCGTACCAGATTATGTCTATAGAAACACATCTACTCACCTGGAGCGAAGTCCATGAGCAGCATCATCTGCGCATCCGAGGCCGCCACGCTGGCGCTCCACGCCGCGGGGATCCTCGGTGATCATGAGGGACCCGTCGCTGCGCACACGATGGCAAGCGCCCTCGGCGCATCGGAGGCGACGCTCGCCAAGGTCATGCAGCGCATGGTCAGAGCCGGTATCGTCACATCGAAGCGGGGACCGCACGGCGGCTTCGAGCTCGCACGATCGCCGGAGGAGATCACGCTGCTTGAGGTCTACGAGTCGGTCGAGGGAGCGATGGAGGTCACCCACTGCCTCCTCGGCGCTCCCGTCTGCGGCCAGAAGCACTGCCCGCTCGGCGAGCTCTTCGAGCGTGTCTCCGCCGAGGTTGCGGAGAGGCTTGCGACGACAACACTCGCGGAATTCCATGTACCAGTACCCAAAGGCAACTAGGTCAAACGGGAGGAGAGGTCGATGTACTGCTACCAGTGTGAACAGACGGCAAAGGGAACCGGCTGCACGATGGTCGGGGTCTGCGGCAAGGGCGCGACGGAGGCCGCACTGCAGGACGCGCTGCTCCACGTCACCAAGGGAATCTCGATGTACGCGCACCGCGCCCGACAGCACGGCGCGATCGATGCCGAGATCGATGTGTTCGTCATCGAGGCGCTCTTCACGACCGTCACGAACGTGAGCTTCGACGGCGACGCGCTGTTGAAGAACATCGCGCGGGCTGTCGATGTGCGCGATCGCGCCAGGAAGCTCTACGAGGACGCCGCCGGCGCGGACGTCGAGATGCTCGCTGGACCCGCCGCGTGGAAGCCGTCGAGCGATGCGACGACCCTCGCCATCCAGGCGGAGGAGCTCTCGATCGACAAACGCACGGCGAAGCTCGGCGAGGACATCGTGAGTCTCCAGGAGATCATCACCTACGGTCTCAAGGGCGCCGCGGCGTACGCCGACCACGCGCACGTGCTCGGCCACGATGACCCGGGCATCTACGCGACCTTCCACGAGGCGCTGGACGTGCTCACACGTGAGGATGCCGGCGCCGAGGAGCTGACACGCTGGGCGCTGAAGACCGGCGAGCTCAACCTTCGCGTCATGGAGCTGCTCGACACCGCGAACACGAGCACGTACGGCCACCCCGAACCGACGCAGGTCCGCGTCACGCCGGTCAAGGGCAAGGCGATCCTGGTCTCGGGGCACGATCTCAAGGACCTCGCGATGCTGCTTGAGCAGACGGCCGGCAAGGGCATCAACGTCTACACGCACGGCGAGATGCTCCCGACGCACGCCTACCCCGAGCTCAAGAAGCACCCGCACCTCGTCGGCAACTACGGGGGCGCGTGGCAGGACCAGGCGAAGGAGTTCGACGCGTTCCCGGGCGCCATCCTCATGACCACCAACTGCATCCAGAAGCCACGTGAGACGTACAAGGGTCGCATCTTCACCACCGGTCTCGTCACCTGGCCGGGCGTGACGCATGTCGAGGGCGGCGACTTCTCGCCCGTCATCGATGCCGCCCTCGCCGCGCCCGGCTTCATCGAGGACGGACCGGAGCAGCACATCACGGTCGGCTTCGGGCACAACGCCGTGATGGGAGTCGCCGGCGCCGTCGTTGACGCGGTCAAGGCCGGTCAGATCAAGCACTTCTTCCTCGTCGGCGGCTGCGACGGGGCGAGGAGCGGCCGCAACTACTACACCGAGTTCGTCGAGCAGGTTCCGGATGACTGCGTCGTGCTCACGCTCGCGTGTGGCAAGTACCGCTTCAACAAGATGGAGCTCGGCGACATCGGCGGGATCCCGAGACTGCTCGACATCGGACAGTGCAACGACGCCTACTCCGCCGTGAAGATCGCGGTCGCGCTGGCCGAGGCGTTCGAGTGCGGCGTCAACGACCTCCCGCTCTCGATGGTCCTCTCGTGGTACGAGCAGAAGGCCGTGGCCATTCTCCTGACGCTCTTCCATCTGGGGATCAAGGGGATCAAGCTGGGTCCGTCGCTTCCGGCCTTCATCTCCCCCAACGTGCTCAACATCCTCGTTGAGAACTTCGAGATCGCCCCGATCACGACGGCGAAGGAGGATCTCGCGGAGATTCTGAGCTAGTCTCGAACCTCCCCGTGCGGGCGGCTCCCGATCCGCGGGAAACGTGCGGGCGACAGCCGGCGGAGCGATCCGATTCTTGACGAATGCTCATGGGCCGAGTACAATGGCTCATCGCACATTGTGATGACCATGCGGGCGGCGGACCGTCATCGGTCCGCCGCCCACGACTCAGGAGGAAGACAATGAGAACGACGATTCTGACGATCCTCATCGTGGTCGGCATCGCGGTCGGTGGGTATGCGCTCTGGGGTTGTTCGCAGAACGAGACCGAGACGATGGCGGAGTCCTGCGGCGGCGAGGCGGTCGCCTGCGCTTCGGCAACCGGTGACGGATGCGGGAGCTGCCCCTCGACGACCGAGACGAAGACGGCTGACGCGACCGCCTGCGCCGACAAGCACGCGGCCGACGACTGCATGTGCGGCGGCGACGAGGCGAAGTGCGACGCTGAGTGCGTCTGTGACGAGACGTGCGAGTGCGACGGCGACCCCGAGAACTGCACCGACGAGATGCGCGAGAAATGCGGCGACAAGTGCGAGACGGCCTGCCGGACCGCGGCCGAGCCCGCAGCGGCGAAGAGCTCCTGTTCCTCGGGCGGCTCGTGTGGCGGCGGCACGTGCGGCATGGACAAGACCTCGTCCGACGCCAGCTAGCGCACTTTCGTGGTCGGCGGCTCAGCGGATGACCGCCCGAATGGGCAGGACTCGGACCGCTCTCCCCCGCCGTGACGAGGTGCCCATCACAGGCCAGTGATGAAGAAATGAATTCGCTTTGGAGGCGGTCGGACCTTGACGGGTCCGGCCGCTTCAGTGTATGGTACTCAGGAATTTTAGAAGGGGGCGCCCCTCCCCCATCGTGCCACGGCAGAGGGCACGACGGCCCGGTCGGACGGCCCCCGGCAGCAGACGGCATCGTCAAGGAAGCAGGTGTTGTGAAGGGAGGGCGCAATGCGCTATCAGACCGGACTGACGGTGGTGCTGCTCGCCGCCGTGGTCGTGCTCGCTGCGGCGCCGGCCGGAGCCCAGATCGCCGACCAGCTGTCCGCCTACACGGGAGGTAATGCCGAGGGGTACCTGCAGCCCCTGGCGGACGCCTTCGGCGCGGATCTCAACTGCAACTGGTACCACTCGGCGCACATCGCGGTGGACGGTTTTCACTGGGGCATCGAGTTCCCGGTGATGGGCGTCATCTTCTCGGATGACGTCGCAACCTTCGACGCAACGACCCAGGACGGTTTCTCGCCCGAGCAGACCGTCGAAGCCCCGACGGTCGTCGGTGATGGCGGCGCCATCACGGTCGACGGTGACGCGAACTCGCAGTTCACCTTCCCCGGCGGGTTCGACCTCAATTCCTTCGGCGTCACGGTACCCCAGCTCAGGCTGGGCAACTACATGGGGACCGAAGCGGTCATCCGTTTCTTCGCCATCGACATGGGCGATGTCGAGATCGGCAACGTCGGTCTCTACGGGTTCGGTGTCCGGCACAGCATCTCGCAGTACATGGAGGAGGACTTCCCGGTCGATATCGCGGCTGGCCTGATGTACCAGAAGTTCACGCTCGGCGACGACTTCATCGACGCGACCGCCTTTACCATCGGCGTCCAGTGCAGCAAGAACTACGGCTGGATCGAACCGTACGGCGGCGTCTCGTACGACATGTTCTCGATGGACGTCAGCTACACGTCGGACGAGGAAGATATCGAGATGACCCTCGACTCCGAGTCGAGCGCGCATCTGACGCTTGGCGTCGCGCTCGGCATCAAGCCGGTGATGGCGAACTTCGAGTACAACATCGCGTCGACCAGCAGCTTCGGGTTCGGTCTCTACATCGGGATGTAGAAGGTAAGGAGAGACAGGCATGAAGACGAGATTCCTGATCCCTGTGCTGCTCGTGCTCCTGGCCTTCGCCTTGAGCGGCAGCGACTGCCTTCTCTATGAGAAGGTGCTCGACGTGGTCTACCTCCACACGACGTGTGTGGACTTCGAGCAGGTCGAGGACTCCGAGGAGTTCACGACACCTGAGATCGTCGACTACGCCGATGAGATCAACGAGATCCTTGAGGACAACGACATCGAGAAGAGCGACATCCAGACGGCGCACGTCGTCAGCGCCTCCTACGAGGTGACGGACTTCGAGCATACGCACGACTGGACGATCTCGGGGGCGATCACGGTCCGGAGAACGGACGAAGCCGGAGCGACTGTGAACATCGTCGAGTACACGAGCCAGTCGGTTCAGGACGCGCTCGGAGAGCGCACACCTGCCACGCTCGTCCAGGAGGGAGTCGACCTCCTCAACGACGCGCTCGATGACTTCCTCGCGGGTGACGACGACGTCACGCTCGAGTTCACTGTCGTCAGCACGACCGGCGACGTCGACCCCGATCCGAGTCCGTCCGATGTGATGGAGTTCGACTGGAGAGCTTGCATCGCGTTCCACATCGTCGCAACCGTGACGACGGATGCGCCCGACCCGTTCGGCGGCTACGACGTCGAGCCGTAGACCACTTGCGCAGGACCACGCGTCCTGGTGATCCCGGGGGCGCGACATGACCTGGATAGCAGAAGGCCGCCCGTCATCGGGCGGCCTTACTGCTGGCCCCTCATCTCGGGAGGAGCCGAGAGCAACCAGAACATGTCACGCTCCTGATGTATGTAGTGTTCTCTCCGTACGATCAGCCGGCGGATCCTACAGGTTGTGCCAGCCACCCGCAGCCCACGCGAAGAACCGGACGATCCACTCGAAGATGGATTCGCCGCCCTCCGGGTCGGCAGCGAAGCACGCCACCGGCGTCGCGAGGACGATCAGAAGCGCGAGGTACATCCGCGTTGTAAGCCGCTTCATAACTCATCACCCCCTTCTCAGTTCGAAGGTATCGGGGACCCAGCCATCTCCTCCGTTGAGGCTCCCCTCGTCAAATCGAACGGCGACCAGGTAGCCGCCGCTTCTCACTTTGGCGTAGCTTGCGCTCTTCTCGGTCAGCACGACCGGAGACTCAAGCGTGCTGAAGACACGCTTCTCGAGCACGCTGTCGGTCAACAGCATCTCCGTGCTGCGGATCTCGCGGTCCCCGTACCGGAAGACGAAGTAGCAGTCGTCGCAGAGTTCGAGCCTCCCGCCGTCCTCGACGTAGACGACGCACATGACGTAGTCGTCGGGGTTCTCCCTGATCCGGGCATGCAAACGAAATCCGCCCCGAGATTCGAGGCGGATGAGTTCACGTCCTGCTCTGGTCTGCGAGAGGTGCGACGGCCACGTCTCTTCGACGATCTCGACCTTGTGCTTGAAGGCCGCAATGACACCGGGAGCGACCTCTCGCTCGATGCTCTGCTTTCTCCCGGCCTGTGCGGTGAGCGCCAGGATGAGCATGACGACGATGGCTGTCAGCGCGAGTGACTTCATGGCCTCCCTCCCACGAAGAGCACGTACGCGAACCAGAAATGCATCATGCGTGCCAGCGTACACAGGCAGGGCGGATGCTTCACCGTAACCACTTGCGGGACTCATGATTGCGCGGTGACGATACGGTTGTGTATTTGCACAGGATACTGGAGGTGGGCAGTGTTGCGTCAACTCCGTTGACGAACGATGGTTCTGGCAGGCACGAACCGTCGTGAGCTGCACTGCTGTGCGGGAGAGGAGACGGCCCTACTCGTACCGCAGGGCGTCGATGGGGTGCAGGCGGGCCGCCTTGCGGGCGGGATAGAACCCGAAGAAGATGCCAATGGCGGCGGCAAAACCGAACGCCAGGAGGACGACACCGGGGCGTATGACCGTCGTGAGTCCCACGGCGTTGTTAAGCATGACCGAGACGCCGACGGCGAGCAGGATACCGATGGTCCCGCCGATGAGCGCCAGAACGACGGCCTCGGTCAGGAACTGGACGAGCACGTCGCTCCCCCGCGCGCCCACCGCCATCCGGATGCCGATCTCGCGCGTCCGCTCGGTCACCGAGACCAGCATGATGTTCATGATGCCGATGCCACCGACGATGAGCGAGACGGCCGCGACCGCGGCAAGCAGGAGCGTCATGACCTCGGAGGTCTCGGTCGCCATCTCCATGAACTCAGCCTGGCTGCGGACCCGGAAGTCGTCCTCCTCCCCCGGCTCCAGCCGGTGCGACTCGCGCATGATGATCTCAAGCTCCTCGGCGGCCTTCTCCGAGGCCTCGACGGACTCAGCGCTTGTGTAGATGCTCGAGATGTACCGCTTGCCGAGCAGGCGATAGAGCGCGGTCGTGGACGGGACCAGCACGACGTCGTCCATGTCTGATCCCCATGTGGACTGACCCTTCTCCTCGAGGACACCGATGACCTTGAACGGGGTGTTGCGGATTCGGATCTTGGCGCCGACGGCATCGCCGCTCGGGAAGAGATTGTCCGCGACGGTCTTGCCGAGGACCGCGACCTTGGCCCGTCCCCGGACATCGCGCTGCGTGAAGTACTCGCCGTACTCCGCATGCCAGTCCCGGATCACCTCGTACTCGGGGTCGACGCCGCGGATGGTCGTGTTCCAGTTGCTGGCGCCACCGATGACCTGCGCACCGACCCGAACTTCGGGCGAGACCGCGGTGATGAGCGTCGCCTGCCTGCGGATGGCCTCCACATCGTCAAGCGTCAGAAGGTTCCTTGTTCCGCTCTGGCTTACGCCGTGGGACCAGGAACGCTCCGGCCAGACCATCAGCATGTTCGCGCCGAGCGATGAGATCTGAGCCTCGATGTCCTGCTGCGCGCCCTGCCCGACACCGACCATGACGATCACCGCACCGACGCCGATGATGACGCCGAGCGACGTAAGGAGACTCCTCATCCGATTCTTGACGAGGCTCTTGAAGGCGACCTTGAGCAGGTTCCTCAGCTTCACGGGTCCTCCGTCACGCCTTGCGATTGTTCGCGGTCGCGTCCCTGATGATGCAGCCGTCCTTCATCTCGATGGTCCGCCGTGTGTACTCGGCAATGTCATGCTCGTGCGTCACGATAAGCACGGTGATGCCCTGCTCATTGAGTTCCTGGAAGAGCTTGAGAATCTCGATGGTCGTGACACTGTCAAGGTTGCCGGTCGGCTCGTCCGCCAGGATGATCGAGGGTTCGTTGACGAGCGCCCTGGCGATGGCGACCCGCTGCTGCTGGCCGCCCGAGAGCTGGTTCGGCTCGTGGTCGACCCGGTCGGCCAGACCGACGCGCTCGAGCGCGTCGACCGCGGCCTTGCTGGGGTCGGCGATCCGGGAGCTGCGGTCGTAGAAGAGCGGGAGTTCGACGTTGTCGAGCGCCGACGTCCGTGGAAGCAGATTGAACCCCTGGAAGACGAAGCCGATCCGGGTGTTCCTGATGTCGGCATACTCGTCAGGAGTCAGATCGTGCACGTTCACACCATCCAGGTAGTAGTCACCGGCGGTCGGTTCGTCGAGGCAGCCCAGCACATTCATGAGGGTCGACTTGCCGGAGCCCGAGCGCCCCATGATGGACAGGAACTCGCCGCTCTCAACAGTCAGGTCGACGCCGCGCAGCGCGCGCACCTCAAACTCGCCGACCTCGTAGACCTTCGTGATGCCGCGTGTCTCAATAACCGTGCTCACCAGCGTTCTCCTACCTTCTTCTGCGCCCCATCGTGTTGAAGAGACCGCCCGGCCGACCATCGTCGGCGTTGGGATCCTCGTTGACCCGACTGATGACGCTGAAGCCCTCGGTGACGACGTCGCTCTCCATGACCTGCGTCAGGCGGCCGTCGCTCGGGCCGACCTTCACACGCGCCACGGTCAGGCTTCCGTCCTCGTCCAGGTACCAGAGACGCTTCACATCACCGAACGCCTTCATGGCGCTCGATCCTCCAAGCATCCCGGCAGGAGCACCGCCGGTCGCGCCGGCTGCCGACCGATTCGTGCTCTTGCCGTCCGTCGAGCCCTGGGAGCTACTCCCGTGGGCACCCTTCGAGTCGTTCGATCCGTTCGACCCTCCGTTGCCGCCACCCATCCGCTCCCGCATCGCCGAGCGGATCTCCTCGATCATCGCGTCATCCGGCTGGATGGAGAGCGCGCTGTTCGGGACGAGCAGCACATCGTGCAGGTCGTCGAGCAGGAAGTCGACGGTCGCGGTCATCCCCGGAAGCAGGAGCCCCTTGTCGTTGAGGGCGTCGACGACGACTGTGTAGTTGACCACGTTCGAGATGGTCTCGGGCTGAAGCCAGACCTGACGGACCGTACCCGAGAATGTCTCATCGAGATACGCCTCGACCGTGAATCGCACAAGCTGCCCTTCCTGGATCTGGCCGATATCGCTCTCGTCGACGAGCGCGTGGATCTCCATCTGACGGAGGTCCTCCGCGATCGTGAAGAGCGTTGGTGTCGAGAAGCTCGCGGCCACCGTCTGCCCGCGCTCGACGTTCCGCATGATGACGGTTCCGTCGATCGGCGAGCGGATGACGGCGTACGAGAGGTTCGCCCTCTGGCGATCGAACGAAGCCCTCGCTCCGAGCAACTGCGCCTCGGAGGACTTGAGGTTCGTCAGCGCTTCTTCCGTCTCCACCTCGCTCGCGAGACCCTGGTCAAAGAGCTCCTCGGCGCGGTCGTATGCACGGCGGACCTGTTCGTACTGCGCCTCGGCCGCCTGCGCACTTGCGCGGGCGTCTCGAACGGACGCGGCAAGCATGGTCGTGTCGAGCACTGCCATGATCTGCCCGCGCCGGACCGTCTCATTGTAGTCGACATACACGTTGGCGATCGTCCCCGAGACCTGTGTCCCCACCTCCACCGTCCCGACCGCCGAGAGCGCACCCGTCGCCGTGATGACGTTCTCGAGATCGCCGCGCGTGACCTCGACGAAGTCGTACTTCGCGAACGCCGCCCCGCCGCCTCCCCCGCGCACGATCAGGAAGATCGCGACGGCGACGACCACGACGGCGCCGATGATGACCCATTTCTTCATGGCTGTTTCTCCGGTGTCCTGCCCCAGGCGGATGACCGCTGTCTGACTCGTCCCTCCGATGGTAGCAGACGCGCACGAGCCCGGCGAGTGTGCGACTGAAAAAAACGCGCATCCCGGGTGCGAAGAATCTGCGCACCCGGGACGCGCTGGGGATGACGCGGACGCGACTCGGAGCCGCGCGGCTACTCGAACAGGACGGTGCTCACCTGCGCGCCCTCGCCGGCAAGCAGCAGCGCCCTGAGGTCGGACCACCACTCCGGGTGGATCGTCACCGACTCGATACTGAGTCTCCGTCGGACGACCAGCCAGTCCCCGTCACGCTCCACGGTCTGGCTGAAACGGCCGACGCGGTTCTCCACCTCCAGTTCAGAAGGCAGCACGACGACCTCGTCCTCAGGCAGGCGGACCCTCAGGTGCAGCGCCTCCGAGAGCGGCGCGACCAGACGCACGGGACTCGTCCGTGACTGGTTGTAGAGGTGCACATCGCCGGGCAGACGGCGCTCGAGCCCCGACCCGCAGAAGCCGAAGCGGAGCGCGCTGCGGTCCCGCTCGTCGGGATCGCCGGGATCCCAGTCGAACGCGAACCCGGCGACCGAGCGCGCGTCCGAGATCTCGGCGATGTTGCTGCTCGTGATCTCGGTGGCGCCGACCGCGTCGTCCGCGACGCCACGGCAGAACCTCTCGGTCTCCGATCCGATCCCTACGATCTGCGTGGCGAACGACAGCGCCGCCGTGCCCTTGACCAGGCCGACGCCCGTCCACTCGCCCTCGTCGTCCCGGTCGAGCGTGATGTTCACGGTGAACCGGGCGCGCGTCTCGCCGCCAGCATCGCGGTCCGAGGCCACTCTGCGCCCCTCGTCGACGGCCTTCGGAAGCACGCGCGGTGCGCCCTCGCCGGTGACCCAGACGGTCCGTCCGTCGAACGGGTCCGGCTCGCCTTCGTGGAACGAACTCGAGCCCGGATCGTAGATGCCACGGACACCGGACCCCTCGACGAGGAGCTCGATCCCTCCGAAGCGCGATGTTCCGGGGACGTCGGTCGCGACCTCCGCGACCCCGGCCGTCCGGAAGACCGGTGTCACGGTGTCAACGCCGTCGATCCGACGCAGGAGCGCCGCCGCCAGCGCGGCCCTGTCGAGCCGGTGACCATAGGCCGTCTCGTGGACCCGCTCGACGCGTCTCGGCTCGAACGCCCAGTGTGCCGAGTCATACCCGATGTGGCGCGTGGCGCCCGCGATGAACGAGGCAATGGCCTCCACCCTTGCCGCCGCGTGCGGTTCGTGCTCGGTGAGCGCAAGGACCGTGTCGCGGAGCGAGTCGGTGAGCTCACCCGCGCCGCCGAACGAGGCGGTCAGGGTGGACCCGAGCGCATCCCAGTTCCGCCACGTTGACCAGCTGGCGTACGGCGCGTGTGTCGTGGCGTCGGCGACGTGCGGAACGCCGAGTCGCGGCTGGTCGCGCATCTCCCACACATAGCTGTGGGCATCGTCTCCGCGCTCGACCTCCGGCTCCGGCGCGCCACCACCGACCGCGAACGAGAACGGCACGTCGGGGGCGACCGTCACGGCGTACCGCACGACGACCGCCGGGTCGGGACGCGCGAACAGCCACGTGTCCTCGGCCCCGACGCCCGCCGGGTAGCGTCGCGTGACGGTGTAGACCGTCTCCATGACGCACGGAAGCTCGACGCCGTCGTGCAGGAGCATCGTCTCGCGCATGGTGGTGTAGTCGTCGGCCCTCGCCACCGCGTACGGGACCGTCTCCACGATCGCCGTCGGGTTGAGATTCGTCTCGTGCGGCCACCAGCGGCCGTCCATCCAGGTCCTGAGCGCCTCGACCTCGAGCGTCGCGTTGGTCGTGTTCCAGGGGATCCTGAGGTCGGCGTACCCGTCGATGCCGAGTTCGGTCGAGATCCAGACGATCTGGTGGAAGGTCGTCGTCACCGCTCCGTCGGACGCGACGCGGACATCGCGACCGTCGAAAAGGAGTGCCACGTCGGTCACATCGAGGTCGAGCGTCTCCTCGGCGCGGGCCATGAGCGCGCCGATGTCCATCTCCCCTACCGCAGAGGTCGGCGCGGCGGGCGCTGCGACGACAAGGAGCGCGAGCGCCGGGAGCGAGAGCGTCGGTCTGAGTCCTCTGATCCCCTTCACGACGCACCTCCCTTCTCCGCCCGGTAGACCGTGGTGGCCCACTCCATCATCTCGTCGACCGCCGCCTTGAACCCGTCGTATCCGTCCGGCGGAATCTGACGACGGCGTGCCTCGAACCGCTCGCTCACGGTGAGTTTCCGGCCGTCGGCCTCGGCGCCGCCCCTGAAGTACCCGTAGGTCTCGTCGACCTCATCAGGCGCCTCGACCTCACCGAACTCGTAGCCTCCAGGCACGCGGATGGTCTCCTCCGCATCGATCAGCTGGGTGAACCAGAGGAACACGTCGCTCTCCCGCTCCTCGCCCCAGTCATAGACGCATGACCGGCAGAGCCACCCGTTCTCGGTCGCCATGATCATCATCGGGCTCTCGAACTCCAGCCCGTCCTCGACGACGAACGCGTACCCCGGCACGCGGTACTCGATTTCGATCCACGCATCGTCGCTGAAGTCGTCGACGACAATGTGGTCGAGCGAGATGATCTCGATGCCGCTCCCAAGCTCGGACCAGTAGTAGGCGATGTCGTCGACGACGTCCTCCCGCCGGCTCATGCTCACCATGCTCCTGAGCCTGGAGTCGAGCGCGCACGATCCCTCGAGCCGGAACGTGCCCTCGAGGGTGCCATCCGCGAGGATGTTCGCGGTGTGACGGATTCGCAGAGTCGAGTCCTCGGGCGGACTGTAGTCGGTCGCCGCGAGCGGCTCGCCCTCGGGCGTGCCGATGAGGTAGTGCTGCTCGGCCTCCGACTGCGACCAGATGTCGTTCTGGTACGGCACCCAGGTCGGGTCGTACATCTCGAAGCCGCCGTCGTCCTTGCGCAGCGCACAGACGCAGTGGTTGAACTGGTCGGCGGGGACCTCCTCGATCCGGCTCCCCGCCATGGTCATCGCAGCGTAGCTGTCCATGCCGGCGGCGCGCATCATCGTGATGAGCATCCCCGCGATGTCCTTGCAGACCCCGCTTCGCTGCTCGAAGATCATGTCGCCTGGGTGGAGCGTGAACCCCTCGCCCTCGCCCATCGTCTGGCCGCTGTAGCGGATGTTCTGCGCGACCCAGTGCACGAGGACCTCGGCCTTCTCCTCCTCGGTCCCGCTCGCCACCCCGGCCTCGCGGAGCACCTCGTCGACCTTCGCCTGGATCTCCGGCGTAACGTCGAACTGGTTGCGGTTCGCGTCGAAGAACCAGCGGCTCTTCTTCTCCCAGCTCTCGACGGTCGCCACCACGACCTTGGCGACCCGATCGCTCGCGTCCGGCTGCCGGGGCTCCGACGTGATCGCCGGCACGTCGAACGCCCACCAGGAGTAGACGGTGGCGTCGGCGTCGTAGGTGGTCGCCGCGTAGAGCGGACCGTTGTAGATCTCGGAGTGCAGGCGCTTGTCCGGCGGCATCACGAGCTCGTAGCGGCGCTCGACGATCGGCACCGAACCCTGGAAGAGTACGATGTCGAAGTACTCGCCCGGCATCGGCGGGATGTACTTGTCGTCGTTCGGCTCATAGGATGTCGTCGGAATCGCCAAAGCCGCCTCGTCGCCGCTGCCCGGGGCGTCACCTGCCGCCCCGGCGACCGGAGTCGTGGCACGCTCGTCAAGCAGCGCGTAGCTGTACCCCTTCCGGAACAGCTTCACCTCGACGCCGTCGTTCACCTCGAGACGCGGGAGCTGGAGCGTCTTGATCCGGCTGTTCCAGTAGATGGCGGACTGCGGGGCCGGGAGGTCGTGCACACCGGCGACGTCGACCGGAATGCGCTCGCCGTCTCGAATGACATTGACCTCGCGCACCTCGACGTAGCTGCTCCACGGCTCGTACCCCCAGCGGAGAACAGAGCGGTCCCGACAACCGTCGGTCGTGAGGATCTTCGTCAGCAGATAGCTCTCGCCGTACGTCACGCCGGTCTGCTTCACGCGATTGACGGTCTCGTCGTAGACGATGATGTGATCGGCATGCGGGAAGTCGTCGGCTTCACCCGCATCGTCGAGTCGTGAGAATGCCGTCGGTGGCGGCGTGTCACCTGGCGGCAGCTGCTTGCCGTCGGGAACGCCGTCTGGAGCGCCGTCGGCCGCGACGACCGTGACGGATGCGACGAGAAGGACGAAGATCGCGAGCGCCGCGAGGATCTGCGGCGGGCGCGCGAGGGTGGAACGGGGCACGTACACCTCCTGTGTGCTGGCGCGCTCCGGGTGGGGCGCGCTCCAGTCAGACTGCTTCTGAGAATGTCGTCGGAGTCCCCGATATCCTATGGTATCGGAGGGTGCACGGCAAGGAGCGCCCACCCTTCCCGTCGAATGAGTACGCTCTCAGTTCTTGATAAATCGCGGTATCTGCGATACAATGGAGGCTGGGTATTGGTGGCGTACGATTCATGGGAGATGTGATGCACCGCGGCTCGTCCGCAGGGATCACCGTCCTGGTCCTGTTGGTGTGCTCGACCGCCATGGCGGCGACGTACGTCGTCGACGCGGACGGGGGCGGCGATGCGACCACGCTCCTCGGTGGGATGACGCTCGCCGCGTCCGGCGATACCGTGGTCGTTGCGCCCGGCACCTACTCGGGCACGGCGAACCGGGAGATCGATTTCACCGGTCGGGACATCCACCTGACCTCACAGAACGGACCGTCGGTCACGATCATCGACTGCGAGTCCGCGGGGCGCGCGTTCACGCTTGCCGCAGGGGAAGGTCCGGGAGCCGTCATCACTGGACTGACGGTCCGGAACGGACACGATGATGCGCTCGGCGGCGCCGTCTTGTGCGACGGCTCCTCACCCATGATCCGGAACTGTGTGTTCGAGAACTGCACCGCGTGGGACGGAGGCAGCCAGGGCCAGGGCGGGGCCATCTACTGCTCTGAGTCCGCCGCGATGGTCGAGGACTGCGTCTTCGAGGGAAACACGGCGCGCGAGGGCGCCTGCATCTACTTCGCGGACTCGCCGGCGCTGGCACGGCGGTGCCGCTTCCTCGGAAACACGGCCCTCCGCGGCGGCGGCGGCGTGCGGATCCTCCGTGTCGGGACGACCATCGAGGACTGCACGTTCGTTGCAAACACGGCGCCGACGTATGGTGGCGGGGTCTTCTGCTGCTACTCCGCCCCGATGATCACCGGCTGCACGTTCGTGCGAAACGCCGCGTCGGAGGGCGGCGCGATCTACGGGTATGATGCATCACCCGTGATCACGGACTGCATCCTCGCGTTCTCGACCGAGGGCTCGGCCGTCTCCTGTCCGGGCGCGAGCGCGTTCGAGATCTCGTACAGCTGTCTGTTCGGCAACGCGGGCGGCGATGACCTCTGCGGAACGGGGCACGACAACGTGTTCCTTGACCCGGCGCTCTGTGACACGACCGCGGGAACGTTCTCACTCCAGGACTGCTCGCCGTGCGCGGGCGCCGGGAGCGACGGAGGCCACATCGGGGCACACGGTGTCGCGTGCGTCTGCGGCGACCCGACCGGTGTGACCGCCGATACCCCGGCCGGCGGTGAGACCGCGGTCGACACGTCGCCGATGAGCATCTCGCCGAACCCGACCGGCGCGGGCGTCTCCATCGTGCTTGGCGACGCGGGAAGCTCGGAGGTCCTGTCACTCGGGATCTACACGATAGGCGGGAGGCGTGTCCGCGATCTGTCGAGCGGCGCGAGAGCGGAGAGCCGCAAGGTCTTGTGGAATGGCAATGATGATAGTGGACGCCGCGTGGCGGCCGGCGTCTATCTGGTTAGATTGGATATGGAATCACACCGCCACACGACGAAGCTGGTCGTGATACGATAGCAGCCCCGCGCGTCATGGCGAGATGCGTGCTCGCCCCAACGCGACCGACGACATTGACGGACACCCCGAGAGGTATCACATGAGGCGTAGCATCCCCTTTGGAGTCGGGTGCGCTCTGGCGCTGTGCCTGGTGCTCCCGGGCAACGCGCTGGCGCTCCGCGTCGTGACGTACAACGTGCTCAACTTCCCCGGCTCGACGGGAACGTCCCGTCTTGACGACTTCCGCACGGTGCTGGAGGAGCTTGACCCGGACGTGCTCGTCGTGCAGGAGATGCTGAGCTCATCCGGCATGAACCAGATCCTCAACTCAGCGCTCAACTACTACGCGCCGGGCGAGTACGCGGCCGGTCCGTTCGTGAACGGGCCCGACACGGACAACGCGCTCTACTACAAGGTCTCCACTGTCGACTACGTCTCGCACCAGGAGATCTCGACGGCGCTCCGCAACATCTCGGAGTACACCGTCCGCCCGGTCGGGTACTCATCGAGTGCTGCTGAGTTCCGCGTCTACTCGCTCCACCTCAAGGCCGGGTCCACCTCGTCCGACAAGACCAAGCGGCTTGCCGAATGCACGATCCTGAGAGACCACATGAACGCCTATCCCTCGGGTCAGGCGTTCATGGTCGCCGGTGACTACAATATCCGCGCGAGCAGCGAGTCCGCCTATCAGAAGCTCATCGGCTACGAGTCCGACAACGACGGCCGCGTGCTCGACCCCATCAACCGCCCAGGAACATGGCACGACAGCTACACGTTCGCCGACATTCACACGCAGTCGCCTCGGACGACGTCCTTCGGCGGTGGCGCCACGGGCGGCATGGACGACCGGTTCGACATCATCCTCGTCTCGTACGCGCTCAACGACGGCGAGGGCATGGACTACATTCCGGGATCGTACACATCCTACGGCAACGACGGGATGCACATGAACCAGGCGATCAACAACGGCACGAACTACGCCGTCAGCGCGACCATCGCCAACGCGCTCCACGAGGCGTCCGACCACCTTCCCGTCTACGCGGACTTCCAGCTGCCGGCCAAGATCGATGCACCATCGGTGCTCGCCTTTGGGACCTGCATCGAGGGGACGCCTTCGTCGCGGCCGCTCACCGTCGGCAACATCGCGGTCGCGCCGGCCGATGAGCTCGACTACTCGCTCGCCGCGCCGAGCGGTTTCTCCGCTGCAAGCGGACTCTACGAGGTCGCCGTCGGCGAAGACAACGACCACGCGATCATGATGGACACGGCCTCGGCCGGATACCGCTCGGGCTCGCTGGTCATCTCATCGGACGACGTTGACACCCCGACCTGGTCGGTGGCGCTCTCGGGAACGGTCGTCTCACACGGTGTGCCGTCCCTTGAGGACGCCTCGATCGTGCTCCAGGGCTCGCTCGACTTCGGCTCGCACGCGCCCGGCGAGTTTGACTCGCAGTCGTTCTGCGTTCACAACGTCGGGTGGTCAGATCTCCAGGCGGAAGTCGAAGTCTACGACGCCGAGTTCGACGGCGGCGAAGGCCGCTTCTCGTTCGCCGGCGGCTTCACACAGCGGATGTCCGGCGACACTCCGGCGACGTATGACGTCGTGTTCGACTGCGACGGGGCCACACCGAACACGTTCTACGAAGCAGAGCTCGTGCTCCAGACCCGTGACGACCCGTCGATCTCAGGCGGCACAGGACTCTCAGAAGTCGCGATCACCGTCACGGCATACGTCGATGACGACACCGGCGTCGATGACGTCATCGGGCGCCTGGCGTTCACTCCGGCCTCGCCGAACCCGTTCATGAACGGGACCGTGTTCCACCTGAGCCTCCCCCACGACGCTCCGGTCGAGGTGGGTGTCTACGACGTCACGGGCCGTCTCGTCGCCGAGCTGGCGAGCGGGAGGCTCGCCGCCGGCGAGCACGCGCTCGCGTGGGACGGTCGGAATCGACACGGAGCGCAGGCCGCATCGGGCGTCTATATCTGCCACGCGCGCGTCGGTGAGTGGAGCCGCACGAGGAAGGTCGTGCAGGTCCGCTAGGTAGCCGCTACGCGCCACGACGAGGAACACGGTGATCAACGAGCGAAGCCCCCGGACCGATGTCCGGGGGCTTCGCTATGGCCAAACGGAACGGTATGAGCGCGCGTCGCTCGTCCGGACGATCTACTTCAGAAGCACCACCGACGAGCGCTCGCTGACCTCACCCGCGTCGAAGCGGCAGAAGTAGACGCCGGACGCGAGACTCTGACCGGCCTCATTCCTGCCGTCCCACGCGATCTCGTAGCGGCCCGGGTCGAGCGGCGCCGAGACGAGCGTCCGGACGAGCTTGCCGGCAACGTCGTAGAGCGTCACGCTCACGGGACCCGAGACCTCACCGATCTCGAACGCGACGGCCGTCTGCTCGCGGAAGGGACTCCGCGTGAAGGCCTGGAACCGCGTCACGTACCGGCCGCCGGTCATGGCGTTCGCGGGCCAGAGGCTCGCGCAGTACTCGGCGCCGGAGCTCTCGACGACCCACAGCTCGTACCAGTACTCGGTCTGCGGGAGCACATCGCGGTCCTCGTAGACACCGGGGTTCTCGAGTCCGACGAGTTCCGTGGTGATCCGCTCGAACGGACCGGTCTCGGACTCCGACCGGTGGACGTGGAAGCCCTCCACGCCGTCGAGCGACGCCACGCTCCAACGGAGAGTCACACAGAGCGGCTCGGTCGTTGACGCGAAGAAGGCGGCCTCGACCGGGGTATAGGCACCGCAGCCCCACAGCGCGTACGACGCGCTCTCGGCGCTCCCGACGAACGGGCCGCCGATCCGGCTTCTGAGCCGGTAGCTCGTGGACGTCGCGAGCGGGCCGTCGGCCGAACCGCCCGAGACGATCGCCCACGTCCTGAGCTCATAGCTGTCGCTCTCCGGCCGGTCTCCCGCCGTCGCCGCTGAGACGAGACACAGAGACAGGACGAGGAGCACCAGCGTTGTCACCGTCAACGCTCTCTTCATGGGACACCTCCCTCACTGGAGTTGCCTGCTGTTCTCTTTGTCATGGATGATCTCGTGGTCGCTGCCAAACCACGGGCAGGGCACCTCGCACCCGGAGGAACCCAACGGGTGTCACAATAGCCACGCGCCGCGCATCAGGTCAAGCGGAATCCGAACGGCAAGTCCAACAGGTATCCACATACCATCGTTGCGTCGAACCTCGCAGTCGGCTACCTTGCTTGTCAATGAGCAAGCCACCGCAGAACAACCACATCCTCGCCGACGAGAATATCGGCGCGCTGCTCTGGCGCCTCTCGATCCCGGCCACCGTCGGGATGCTCGTCATGGCAACCTATGGTCTCGTCGATGCGATCTTCGTCGGACGCGGCGTCGGCCCGCTCGGTATCGGCGGTATCGCCATCGTGTTCCCCATCCAGCTCGCTGTCATGGCCATCGGCCATATGATCGGGATGGGCGGAGCATCCATTATCTCCCGCGCACTCGGCGCCGGGAACCAGGAGCGCGCCGAGCGAACACTTGGCAACGTCGCGGCGCTCGCCATCGGGATCTCAGCGGTGATCATGTTCCTCGCCTTCCCGCTCGCCGACCGGCTGCTCCAGCTCTTCGGCGCGAGCGAGGGGCTGTTGCCCTACGCACACGAGTACTTCATGGTCATCCTCTGGGGCACGCCGTTCCGGGCGTTCACGATGGCGAACAACAACATCATCCGCTCCGAGGGCCGCGCGCGCGTGGCGATGACGACGATGCTCGTCAGCGCCGGCGTGAACATCGTTCTGGATCCGATCTTCATCTTCGGACTTGGGATGGGCGTGAAGGGAGCCGCGCTCGCAACGGTCATCGCGATGGGATGCGCGTCCACGTTCGTCGCGGTCTACTTCCTCGGCGGGTTCAGCGGCCTCACACTTCGCCTTCGCGCATTCGCGCTCAAGGCCGACATCGTTCGCGAGACCTTCGCCATCGGCGCGGCCTCGTTCGTGCGGATGGTGTCGGGGAGCGTCGTGGTGGTGATCCTCAACCGAAGTCTGGGTCAGCACGGTGGTGACATCGCGGTCGCGGCGTACGGAGCGATCCACCGTCTGGTTCACTTCGCGTTCATGCCGATGCTCGGGTTCGGACAGGCGCTCCAGCCGGTGGCGGGGTTCAACTACGGGGCGAAGCGGTACGCCAGGGCGAAAGAGGCGTTCCGGTTCGCTACGGTGCGCTCGACGATCATCGGGCTCACGGCCTACGTTCTGCTGATGGCGTTCGCGGAGCCGATGATGCGGGTCTTCGGCGACAACCCGGAGCTCATCCGCGTCGGAGTCCCGATGCTCAGAATCGTCATCGCGGTCTTCCCGCTGGTCGCGTTCCAGGTGACGGGCGCATCGCTGCTCCAGGCGCACGGCCGGGCGATGTCGGCCTTCATCCTGTCGCTCTCGCGCCAGATCATCATCCTGATCCCGCTCATCCTCGTGCTCGCCCGGTTCCACGGGGTCACGGGGATCTCGGCAGCCTTTCCGATCGCTGATCTCGCCGCGGCGGCAATCGCCGCAGTGCTCATCGTGGCCGAGATCCGCTACCTCAACAGCATGCAGGCTGAACTGGCGACGGACTCAACGACCGGCTGAGACCCCGTGGCGACCTGTCGCTAGCTCCCCCCGACCCGGCGTTTCATCATCCAGGCCATCGGCTTCGTAAGGAACCACTCAAGTTCGCGCGAGACATCCTTCAGCCGCTCGGGCACGGGAATACTCTGAGGACACGCCTTCACGCACTTCCCGCAGTTTGTGCACAGCGAAGCGTACCCGGGCGTCGGGGACATCACGCCACCGATTCGGAACGAGTAGATCATCCGTGTCCGCCCACGGTCGCCGAACCGTCCAAGGTCGTTGAGCAGCTCGAAGCACCCGGGAATATCGACCCCGGCCGGACACGGCATGCAGTAGGCGCACGCCGTGCATGGGACGCGTTCGAGTTCCTCGTAGGCGGCGGTGGCCCGGTCGATGATCGCGAGTTCCTCGTCGTTGAGCGACTCGGGCAGCGCCACATCCGCGATGCGGATGTTCTCCTCGACCTGCTCCTCGGTGCTCATCCCCGAAAGGATGACGTGGACCTGCGGGTGGTTCCAGATCCAGCGGAGCGCCCACTCCGCCGGCGTACGCGTGAACGACCCGCTGTCCCAGATAGCCTGGACCGACGGAGGCACGCTCTTCGTGAGACTTCCGCCGCGGAGCGGCTCCATCACGATGATGCCATGCCCCCTGTCGGCGGCGTACATCAGCCCCTCGGTCCCCGCCTGCCGATGCGTGTCGAGGATGTTGTACTGGATCTGGCAGAACCTCCAGTCGTACCCGTCGACGATCGTCTTGAACCCCTCCACCTTCCCGTGAAACGAGAACCCCGCGTTGATGATGCGTCCGTCCGCGAGCGCGCTCTCGAGGAACTCGGTCACGCCGAGCTCGAGCATCTTCCCCCACGACTTCGCGTTGAGCGAGTGCACGAGATAGTAGTCGATGTGGTCGGTCTGGAGCTTCTCGAGCTGCTCGCCGAGGATGCGGTCCATGTCGTCGCGCGTGCTGACCTTCCACGGCGGGAGCTTCGTCGCGAGCTTCACGCGCTCGCGATAGCCGTCCTGCAGCATGCGCCCGACGAACGGCTCGCTCTGCCCGCCGTGGTACGGAACAGCCGTGTCGATGTAGTTGACGCCTCGGTCGATGGCGCCGCGGATCATCGCCATCGCGCGCGGCTCATCGATCTGCTGGCGCCTGCCCGGGAGGCGCATGCAGCCGAAGCCGAGGATGGACAGGTCGTCGCCCGTGCTGGCCATGCGGCGGGTGAGCATGTGGTGTCCTTTCTGGGTCTGCAGCCGACACAGGTGGCCCCGGTCGGGACATGGATGGATGGGATGCCGTTACCCTATCAGACGGTCGCCCGCGAGGAAACGGTGGACGCGGAAAAGCGGCAGACAGCACTTGACGACGTCGAGGTCGGCGGTTATGATTAAGTAGTGACTTATCGATTGTCCTGGGGACTGTGATGACAGGCAAGCACGACCCATCCGAGATGTTCCGCGTCCTGGGCGCGACCGCTCGGCTCCACATCATCGAGCTGCTGCGCGCGCACGGGAGTATGGGGGTCACTGACCTCGCGGACCGTCTCGGCGTCACGCCGGCCGCGATCTCGCAGCACCTCAAGCTCATGCGCCAGAGCGGGCTCGTGACCAAGGAGCGTGACGGCTACCGGGTTCCCTACTCGCTCGACGCGGAGGGCCTGTCGCACTGCTGCAGCATGCTGGTCGACGCGTGCTCGTGCGGCTGCCACGGGCACGGGATCGAGGGCGTTCCGGCGCACACGAAGGGCGGGTGCGGCGGCGCGGTCACGCTCGAGGCGCTCGAAGAGCGCAAGGCAGCGCTCGAGCGCGCGCTCTCCTCGGTCGAGAAGCAGATCCGGGCGCTCAAGAAGAAGGGCTCGAAGACGAAGCACGGCTACGACGAGTAGACCGCAGCGCGCGAGGGTACCAGGGCGGGAGACCGCCCTTCGCTTTGGCTGGATTGTTAAGTTACTGCTAAAACTGTTAATAAGTGGAGTGGTCGCCGGATAAGAGCGACCGAGGAGGAACGGGCCCGTTCCAGGTCAAGGTCAGCAAGGAAGGAGAATGATCATGGGGAAGTCGTCGTGCTGTGACAGCGGAAGCATGGGCGGTGGCCGCGGGATGCACCACGGACACCACGGACACCACGGACACCACGGACACCACGGGCAGTGCTACTGCCACGGCGGTCGCCGGTTCATCACCCGCGCCGAGCGGCTCGAGCATCTCGAGAAGTACCGCGAGCAGGTGCAGCTCGAGCTCCAGGGCATCGAGGAGCACATCGCGATGCTCAGAGGCGGCGAGTAGATCCGACCGGAACCGTGCCGCTGGCGATCATCGACACCCGAGCACCCGATCGTCGGGACGCGAGACGACGGTGGCACTGGACAGGCGGCACACGGAGGCGACGGGCGCGTCGGCGATGCTGTCGGCGCGCCCTACCTCTCCCCTCTGAGCGCGGCCGAGAACTCGCGCCACGGGAAGAAGTAGGCGATAAGGACAGGGTAGACCGCGTAGCGCGTCAGCCCGATGCCGTGGAGAGCGGCGAAGACGAAGATGAGCAGGTGCATCTTCACGACGTTGCCATACGGCTTCATCAGATGATCACCCATTGCGAGCTTCGCCTTCTTCGGTACGATGTGCTGGATCTTCGCGACGAGGCTGACGAGCACAAATGGCCAGTACAGCTTCATGATGACCGGGAAGACGTTGAACGGGTTCGAGTTCATCCCCTCGATACCCTCGGGCGGAAAGAACCCGCCGAGGAAGGCTCCGTGCGCCACGTGGAAGCCGCCGAAGTGCACCGTGAAGAACGCGAGGAGACCGAGTGCTCCCGGAACCGCGAGAGCGAGCGGGAGTTCGCTGCCGCGAACGCTGACGATGATCGTGGCGACGATCGTCGCGTACCCCACGATGAGGCTGGAGAGCCAGAGCCCCCAGATCAGATCGGTGGCCTCCCACCGGAAGATGCCCGCCAACGTGATGGCGGTCGAGAACGCGATGACGTCGAGCAGGACGCCGGGGACCCGTTCCCCGAGCAGCCCGTCCTCCTCGAACGCGTAGAAGCGGTCCAACAGACGGACGACGTGTCCGCCCTGTCTCCGCCGAACGGCGGTGGCCACAGCCGGCCTCCCGGAATGAGCCGAAGTTCATTCATCTCCGCACTTCTGAGGTGCAATCCTGGTTCCGGAATGGCCGACGCCGCGGAAGAGCCCAGAGCGTGGGCTTGTCCGCGGTGTCTCAATGCATCGAAGGGGACTGTCGACGGCGCAAGGATGTCGGCGGTCAGGCTCTCTTCTTCAGCGGCGGGGGCGTCTCGCATGACTCGACGACGAGGGTCCGGCCCAACCGGGCGCGGGTCAGATCGACCTCGGGCATGTGCTTCTCGATGAGCTCGAACACCTCAAGAAGAAGCTCCTCGAGCATCGCTGTGGCACGATGTCCGTCGGTCGTGAGGATCTCGTGCATGCGCTCCCACGTCCGCTCCGGCTGGATGGGCATCCGCGCGAGGAGGTTCTCCGCCCAGCGGCCCTCGTCCGTGGCGCAGTAGAGCCGGTTGAGACCGGCGAGGATCCCGAGGATGTTGCGAAGCATCTTCGCGATGCCGTCCTGATACGCGATGAGATCGCCGCGCTCCCACGCCTGATGCTCGAGATAGCCCGGCACGTAGAGCCGCATATGTCGCCGGATCATGTTGACCGCAAGCTCCGGCGGGAAGTCGCGCATCTTCGCCTTCCACTCCTCGACCAGCTCCGCACCATGGAGCGGGACCGAAGCGAGGAACCCCTCGAACGAGTGCATCGACCCGGGCTCCGCCTCGTGCTTGACGATGACCCCGTCCACGATCTCGTTCCACGCCTTCATCGTGATGTGCCCGAGGTCCGCCTTGAGTCCGTCGAAGTAGTACGACTCCAGCTGGAACTCGCCGCTGCCGGTCGTGTAGGCGTGCCGGCACTCGAGTTCCTTGAGCGGTACCGAGTCGATGAACTCCCTGTCGATCGTGTCCCAATAGACGATGATGTCGAGGTCGGAGTACGCGTCGGCCTCGCCCCGCGAGGCGGAGCCACCGAGCACGATCATCCTGACCCCGTCACGGTCCTTGTAGTACTCGGCGAGCTCGCGCGCGAACTCCACGCGCCAGGTGCTCGCCTCGGTGGGCACGCGCCTTCCGTCGCCCGCGCTGTCGTCAGTCCGTTCCCTGTCCTCCGCCATCCGTTCCTCCGAGGAGTTGTGTGACGTGCCGCAGAAGCTCTTCGTTCTGCCTATCGGACAGCGGTTCGAGCCGCTCGGTTGCATCGCCCGAGAACGCGGCGTGTACCGGGACGGCGAGCACGGTATCGAGTCTGACCTTCAGCGGCCCGCCGAGGCGCAGCGAGCGGACCGAGTCGCACGCCGAACTCCGCCAGGACACGCGGAGGTTCCCGGTGTCGTAGACCACCGACCGCTGGGTGTCGTCGGCGGCTACGTCGTCGAGCATCTCGAACGCGAACTCCACGCGGGGCAGCGCGTTCCAGCGCTCCCGCGCACCCGTCGTGTCGGGCGGCGCGTCCGGTGTGTAGCGAAGCCACGCCCCTCTCCTGTCTCGGAGTCGCTCGGCGACGCGGACGAAGCGGGCGTACGAGTCGTCGCCCGACCCGATGTCGAGCTCACCACCGAACCGGACGTCGCTCGGCACGTGTGACATGCACTGCTCGTACTCCGCATTGACGATGACGGGAAACTCGTAGCGGCCGGACCGGTAGACCTTCGGGCCGTCCTTGAGGTACTCGATCACGACCCAGTCACCCGTCCGGTCGACGACGAGATAGTGCCACCCCTCCCCGTCCTGCCGGACCGAGTCGAGCCCGTCGACGACATCACCGACGAGCTGGCAGGTATCGAGGACGTACTGCATCCACTGCTGTGCCGACACCCCGGGGCGGCCATCGTCGGCCGGGTAGACCGACGCGAGGCTGGCCTGCTCCACGATCAGACCCCGCTCGTTCATCCCGCCCTCGATGAAGTCGCGGCCGAAACACGTGAACGTGATGGACGCGAACTCGGACACCCAGGTCGACGGCTCCCCGTCGTGCGCGGTCGGCGCGAACCCGCTCCAGGGCGTGAACGTCTTCTCGAGGCCCTTCGGATTGACGAGGACGTACCCGTCAAGGTCGTCGGGCCAGTCGAGATTGGAGCCGACGACCGTCTCGTCGCAGACGAGCCCGAACGCCGTGCAGCCGTATGCGGTCCCCGCAAGAGCGCCGAACGTGAAGAACGAGACGATGAGAAGCGCCATCGCGAGTGCGGCGTCGGCCGAGACTGGTGTCCTCATCTGCAGAGCCCTCCCCTGATCGCGACATCCGCCGCGCTGCTCTAGTCCCACGGTCCATCCAGCGACCGGATTCGCACGCCGACCTCGGTGAACCCCCAGAACGCAATGGCGGCGAGCGCAACGAGTATCAGCGAAGCGTACCACGGCATGGGCGCCACCATCGAGACCAACGGAAGATCCGCGACCGTTCGGTAATGTCCAGCCTTGAAGGCGCTGATCACGGTGATCGTGAACACGGTCCACACCAGCATGAAGAGCACGATCACCGCGGTCATTGGGTTCTTCCCGAAGAACCAGATCCCGATGTACGCGAGCAGACCGAGCGAGAACGCGCTGACAGCGCTGTAGGTGATGAAGCGCATGAAGATGGCGAACAGAGCAGGGTCGGCGCGCGCCACATTGGCGAACGCGAACATGATCACCCAGTAGACGCACGTCGCCACCGAGAGCATCGTGAACTTCCAGCGGACGATCTCGCGGTTCGTCGCGGGAAGGGTCTTGAGAAACTGCTCCGAGCCCTGACGCTCCGACCACAGGACCGTGCTCGTCACCCAGACAGGAAGCAGCATCATCGGGACGAAGAAGAGCTCCCGGTTCCCGGAGTAGACCGGTCCAAAGACGAGCAGGAAGAACGTGAAGAAGTGTGACAGATAGAAGAAGCCGTACTGCCTCAGTATCGCAACCATCGGTGACTCCCTTCACCTGAGGGGCATCCCGTGCCGTCGTCGCGCCTCGCGTGCGTCGTCGGCGATGGCCCCTATCTTCCTTTCACCAACGCGATCATGATGTCATCGAGCGTCGCGTTCGCAACGCGGACACGCCCCGCTGCCTCGCTCGCCTCGATCTCCGGTCTGAGACGACGGTACTCGTGGGTCAGACCCGCCGTGCCGAGCTGCCCGCTCCTGAGGAGCTTCAGCCGCGCGACCGTCGGCTCCGGCAGCGCGTCGTCGCGGAAGTGCATCCACTTCCAGTCAGACAGAAGCTCGTCCTTCTCCTCGTGAAGTACGATCCGACCGGTGTCGAGCAGCGCCACGTAGTCCGAGACGTCGGCGAGGGCATCAGTGACGTGCGAGGCGATCAGCACAGCACGGCTCTCGTCGGCGACGAACTCGCGGAGCGCGTCGAGGATGTCGCGCCGCACGATCATGTCCAGTCCCGCGGTCGGCTCGTCGAGAATGAGAAGCTCCGCGTCGTGGGCGAGCGCCACGGCGAGCGCGAGCATCGCCCGGCGTCCGCGTGAGAGCGCGCCGACCTGCTTGCCCTCATCCAGCGAGAACCGCCCGGCGAGATCGCGAAACGTCTCCCACTCCCACGTCCGATAGAACTGGGCGACGTAGCGCGCGACCCAACCGACGGTCCTGTCCTTCGGGAAGAACTGCTCCTCCCCGACGTAGCCGATGCGGTTCTTGATCTCCTTCTCGCTCGTCCGGTATGTGAGCCCGAAGAGCTCGACGGTGCCGCTGTTCGGACGATGGATGTCTGCGAGGATCTTCGCGAGCGTGGTCTTCCCGGAACCGCTCGGGCCGAACAGCCCCGTGATGCATCCGCCGGGCACCGACAGCGAGAGCGGTCCCAACGTGAAGTCCGGATACCGTTTCACGACGTCACGTATCTCAACGATCGCTGCCATCTGGACCCTCCTCGAGTTCGGTGATGAGCCCCGCGACATCGGCGGCGCTGATCCCGAACCGCCCGGCTCTCTCCAGGATTCCCTTGAGTTCCGCGCGCACCTCGGCGAGCTGGTCCTGCCTGAGACACGCCCGGTCGACCTCCGCCACGAAGGAACCGAGACCGGCCCTCGCGACGAGCAGCCCCTCCCGCTCCAGGTCCATGTACGACCGCTTGACCGTGATGACGCTGATGTTGAGCTCCTTCGCCATCTCGCGGATCGAGGGCAGCCGGTCGCCCGGCCGGATGTCTCCCCCGGCCATGGCCTCGCGGACCTGATCGGTCACCTGCTTGTGCAGCGGGTCGGGGCTCTCAGGTGACAGAACGATGAACACATGCTCCTCCTCGTGCGGTGTATATAGCTATTATATACAGACACCACAGTGCCGTCAAGCGTTTATTGACGCCTGAAACTGTGCTATACGGGGGAAGATACCCTGGGCCGACCCCGACCGGGCCCGGCGGACGCCCCTGGACGGGCGTCCCGGCGGCGCCGCGGCCGCATCCACGGAGAGACCCCATGCCTGACCTGGAGAGACTCGGAGCGTTCTACCTCGGTCGGATCCACGACCTCGAGTCGGGTGAGACCATCGAGGATGCACCGGTGATGTACGACGCGCGAGACCTGACCACGCACGCGGTCTGTGTCGGGATGACGGGAAGCGGGAAGACCGGACTCTGCATCGATCTGCTGGAGGAAGCGGCGCTCGACAACGTGCCGGCGATCATCATCGACCCCAAGGGCGACGTGACGAACCTTCTGCTCACCTTCCCCGAGCTCCGCGCGGAGGACTTCCTGCCGTGGGTCAACGTCGACGACGCGCGGCGCAAGGACCTGACGGTGGAGGAGCACGCGCAGAAGACGGCCGATCTCTGGCGCAGCGGTCTGGCCGGATGGGACGAGGGTCCCGACCGTATCCGCCGTCTCAAGGACAGCGCCGACTTCGTCATCTACACACCGGGCTCGTCGGCGGGTGTCCCGGTCAGCATCCTCTCCTCGCTCGCCGCTCCCCCACTCGAGTGGGACGCGAACGAGGAGCTCCTCCGCGAGAAGATCCAGGGAACGGTCTCCGCGCTCCTCGGACTCGCCGGCGTCGACGCCGACCCGGTCAAGAGTCGCGAGCACATCCTGCTCTCGACGATCTTCGAGCACGCGTGGCGTGAGGGGACCGACCTCGATCTGGCGACCGTGATCCGCTCGGTCCAGAACCCGCCGGTCCGCCAGCTCGGTGTGTTCGACGTCGACACCTTCTTCCCCGAGAACGACCGGTTCGACCTCGCGATGACGCTCAACAACCTCATCGCCGCGCCCGGCTTCGAGCGGTGGCTCGAGGGCCAGCCACTGAACATCCCGAGCATTCTCAACGCTCCCGGCGGCAAGCCACGGATGGCCATCTTCTCGATCGCCCACCTCTCGGAGCCCGAGCGGATGTTCTTCGTCACGCTTCTGCTCGAGCAGGTCGTCACGTGGATCCGCTCCCAGACGGGAACGACGAGTCTGCGGGCGCTGCTCTACTTCGACGAGGTGTTCGGATACTTCCCGCCCGTGTCCGAGCCGCCGTCGAAGCGTCCACTGCTGACGCTCATGAAGCAGGCGCGCGCATTCGGGCTCGGCGTGATGCTCACGACGCAGAACCCGGTCGACCTCGACTACAAGGGGCTCACCAACGCCGGGACATGGTTCATCGGCAAGCTCCAGGCCGAGCGAGACAAGGACCGCGTCCTTGAGGGACTCGAGACGGTCGTCTCGGCGTCTGGAACGCACCTCGACAGGAGCCTCCTCGACAAGCTCATCAGCTCGCTCGACTCGCGCGTGTTCCTGCTGCACAACGTGCACGAGGACGGCCCCGTGACGTTCCACACACGCTGGGCAATGAGCTACCTCCGCGGCCCGCTGACCCGCCAGCAGATCGGTACACTGATGGAGGGCCGGACGGCCGACGCGCCGCGGACAGGAGCGGTCGAGGCCGGTTCCGCGCCGCGCGCCGGACATCCCACCACTGCCCCTGCCGCGGCGACAGCACGCACGGCGTCGTCGGCCGCGCGCGAGGAGGGTTTCGCGGACGCGCCTCCGTCGATCGATCCCAAGGTCGAGCAGGTCTACCTCCCCGCGTCGCTCTCGCTGGACTCCGCCACGCGGTGGCTCGCTGAACGCGAGGGAGGCCCGGTCGAGGCCGACGACGCTCAGATCGTCTACGAACCAATGGCGCTCGGAATGGCGACGGTCCACTTCGTCAGCCGGAAGTACGACCTGGCCGAGGAGACGTCGGCGGCGCTGCTGCTCGACGCCCCCGCATCCGGCGCGCCGTCGGCGTGGGATGAAGCCGAGGAGGTCCCCGTCGATTTCCGCGACCTGCTGGAACGACCTGCGACGGGCTCGTTCTTCCCGACCGAGGTCCCGCCGGCGCTCGCGAGCGCGACGAAGCTCAAGCGCCTCAAGAAGCCGCTGTCGGACCATCTGTATCGGAACCGAAGCATCACGCTGATGGTCAACGAGGCCGCGGACCTCTCATCGAAGCCCGGCGAGAACCTCGGCGACTTCACAGCCCGCTGCCGAGATGCGGCCCGCGAGGAGCGCGACGAGGCGCTCGACAAGCTCTCGGACCGCTACGAGAAGAAGATCGACAAGCTCCGCGACCGGATCGACTCCAAGCAGCGCGATCTCATGGAGGACGAAGCGGAGTTCCAGGCGCGGAAGCGCGAGGAGATGATCTCGGCCGGCGAGTCTGTGCTCGGGGTGTTCCTCGGACGACGCTCGTCGCGCGCCATCTCAACGGCCGCCCGCAAGCGGCGCATGACGGCGAAGGCGAAGTCGGACATCGCGGACACTCGGGCGAAGATCGCCGGTCTCTCGGAGGACCTCACCGAGCTTCAGCGTGAGGCGCGCGAGGAGGTCGAGAAGATCCGTCAGCGCTGGGAGGAAGAACTCGAGACCGTGGAGGAGGTCGACGTCACGCCGCGTCGAGCCGACGTCGTCATCGACACGCTCGCGCTCGCGTGGGCGCCGTTCTGGAGGATCAGCTACGCGTCCGCGGACGGCAGAACCCGCACGGCGGTCGTCCCGGCGTACCCCGAACGCGAGGGAGAGCGCTAGCGGTCAACGCGGTCCGGACAGATGCAGAACGCCGCCCGATGTGCATCGGGCGGCGTTCCTTCTTCAGTCACGGCAGCGCGACTCACTGAACCGCAGCGTCTGTCGTGCTAGTAGTTGATCTTCCGCGGAAGCTCCTTGGCCTGCTTGATCCATTCCTCGACCTTGTCCTCGGTCGGCAGGGCCCGGACGAGCTTCTTCGCCTCGTTGACCTCGGTCATCTTCGTGAAGAGGTTCGCGGCGTTTCTCTGTCCCAGCTCCGGGATCGTGTCGACGCCTGAGGCCTCGAGCAGGTCGGCGTACTCCTCACCGACGCCCTTGACCCGCATCAGATCGCACTTGTTGACCCAACCAAGGATCTGCTTCTCGCCGATCCCTGACTTCTCCGCGATCTCCTTGCGACCCTTCGGGCTGGCGCCCATCTCGAGCAGCTGGTCGGTGGTACCGACGCCCGCGCCCTGGAGCTTCTCCGCGAAAGCGGGACCCACGCCCTCGATCTCGGTCAGCTTCGCCATCGTTCTCTCCTCCTGGAGTGTGCCGGCTCCTGTCGAGCCGACTGCCGCGTGTGTGCCCCCTCCCGAGAGCTCCTGCAGTGCTCTAGAAGAACTTCTTCGCGATCGACAGCAGATCGTCGACCACGGCGCCGTCGTTGTCGGAGTCGAGGAAGCCCTCGACCAGACCGGCCATGCCGGCGTCCTTCTGCTGTCCCCCGCCGGTGAGCGCGCCGAGCACGCCACCGATCGCGCCGAGACCGCCCGACTGCTGCGCCGGGGCCGCGGCGGACGCGGTCTGCTTGCCCAGCGACCCCATCGCGGCCGTCGCCAGCATCGGGAGCATCTTCTTGAGGATGCCTGCGTCCAGACCCGTCTGCTGCGCCGCGTGCCCCGCCACGTTCCGGCTGACATCCTTGCTCCCCAGGATGTGACCGAGGATGGCGTTGCCGTCCTCGATGGTCTCCGGGCTGGCCATCCGCTGAGGCTCGTCGACGTACTTCGTGTGCTGACCGCTCGAGAGGGCACCGAGCAGCGACTCCAGACCGCCCTCCTTGCGGATGTTGTTGGTGAGGCCGCGTGACAGCGCCGGTGTCAGCGCGCTGACGGCCTTCTTCGCGTCGTCCTCGCCGATGCCGACCTGACCGGCCATCTGTTTGACCAGGTCGCCGCCGCCGGCGCTGAGGATCGTCTCGAGCAGATTCATGAGCTGCCTCCCGCAACTCGATGGCTGGGTTGTCTCCCGCTGGTGTCGCAAAGGTGTGTGCGCGAGGCGTCATGCGTGGCCGGGGAGCACACACAGCCTATCAGATGCGCGATGGAACGCGAAGTCACATCGGACCGACCGAATCGCCGTGCCGGGGGCGGCATCACGTGCGTGTCGCGGAAACGCCTCTCAGAGGGGCCGAACGACACGATGAATACCCTTTGCGGTATCTCTGACAGGGCGTACAATGAGTTCGTCAGATGACTGTCGTTCATCCGGCGCGGCCGCGAGGCTTGCGCGCTGGATGCGCGTCCCGAGCCAGTGTGGCGGACCGGAGGTCGGCATGATCGGTCGAACGATCTCGCACTACCGCATCACGGGCAAGCTCGGCGAGGGTGGCATGGGCGTCGTTTACCGGGCCGAGGACACGAGACTCGACCGCACGGTCGCGCTCAAGTTCCTCTCCCCCGAGCTGACGCGCGACCCCGCGGCAAAGGAACGCTTCCGCCTCGAGGCCAGAGCGGCCTCCGGGCTGGACCACCCCAACATCTGCACGATCTACGAGATCGGCGAGACCGACGACGCCAGGCTGTTCATCTCGATGGCGTGTTACGACGGCGAGACACTGGCGCGGCGGCTCTCGGCAGGTCCTCTCCCACCATCGGAGGCGGTCGCGGCCGCCATCGGTGTGGCCAGCGGGCTCGCGGCCGCCCACGGACACGGCATGGTCCACCGGGACATCAAGCCGGGGAACATCCTCGTCACGGGTTCCGGTCGCGCGAAGATCCTCGACTTCGGTCTCGCGAAGCTCGGCGCCCCGTCCGATCTCACGCAGGCCGGTGTACGCCTCGGCACCGTCGCGTACATGTCGCCCGAGCAGGCCCGTGGCAACGAGGCGGACGCCCGGTCCGACATCTGGTCGCTTGGCGTCGTCCTCTACGAACTCCTGACCGGCCGACGACCGTTCGCGGGAGAAACGACCGAGTCGGTTCTCTACGCCATCTGCAACGAACCGGTCCCGGCGCCCTCTCAGCTCGTCCCGGGGCTCGATCTCGCTCTCGATGACATCATCGCCCGGTGTCTCGAGAAGACGCCGTCCCGCCGGTACGCGACCGCGGACGAACTCCGGGCGGACCTGGAACGCGTGGCGGCGGAGCTTCCCGCGCCCGGTCACCCGAGCCAGCTCGACACGACCCCGACGCCGACGGCGCAGCGGCCGCGCGCGAGGCGCCGCGCTGGCGTGTGGGTCATCACTGCCATTGTCATCGCGCTCGCCGCGTTCGTCGGGTTCCATCCCGCGGGGCGAGCCGTTCTCGGAGGGGGCCGTGCCGCCCCCCTTCCGGATCGGTCGCTGATCGCGGTGCTCCCGTTCGAGGGCGACGACGAGGAACGGGTCCGCGGGTTCCGCGACTACACGGTCATGCGACTCCGGCAGCTCGAGCAGTTCGTCCCGGACCTCCGGGTCATCCCAACGATGGACATCCGCTCGCTCGAGGTCTCAGACCCCGGACGGGCAGCTCACGCGCTGGGCGCGAACATCGCCCTGACGGGAACGATCCAGACCGTCGGCGACAGCACTCGGATCCACCTGACCCTCGCCGATGGCGAGACCGGCGCGACCATCCGAACGTGGTTCGCCACCGAGCAACCCGCTAACGTCGCCGCTATCCTGGATGTTCCGGTCCGGTTCGCCCAGCAGGCCCTTGAGGTCGAACTCCCGGGACGCGCTGTCCGCGCCTGCGCTGCCGGCGGGACAACGGTCCCGGCGGCGTTCGACACGTACATCCGGGGAACGGGCGCGCTCAACGCGGCCGACGACGCCGACACAGCGGCTGTCGCGCTGGCCGCCGCGCTGCTTCGCGAGTCGACGGCGGCGGATCCGGCATTCGCGCTGGCGCACGCCGAACTCGGACGCGCGATATGGAGACAGTGTGAGATGCACCGCGACTTCACCTGCGGTCCCGAAGCGGAGTCGAGCGCGAGAAGAGCGCTCGATCTCGACGAGCGCTGCGTCCCGGCGGCAGCGACGCTCGCTGCCATCCATCACCACGCCGGCCGCTACGACGATGCCACATTCATGCTCCAGCGCGTGCTCGAGCTTGACCCGCTCCACATCGGGGCCCGACGGGCGCTTGCGAACCTCAGGGCGGAGAGCGGACAGGCAGCCCTCGCCGAGACCGCATTCCGGCAGGCGGTCGAACTCCGCGACGGGTACTGGCGTGCGCACGATGACCTCGGTGTCTTCCTCGCGTCGCAGGGTCGATACGAGGAGGCCGCCGAGGAGTTCTCGTTGGTGACCGAGATCGCCCCGGGCAACGCGCTCGGATATCGGAACCTCGGGGTCATGTACTACTACCTCGATCGCTGGGATGAGGCGGCGCTGATGCTCGGGCAGTCGCTTGAACTGACGCCCGACTATGCGACCTACTCGAACCTGGCGACCCTTCACTTCGCCGGAGCCCGGTACGCCGACGCCGCCGCGATGTACGAGTCTGCCCTCGAGATCGACGACAGCGACTATCGCGTCTGGGGGAACCTCGGCGCGTCTCGCCTGTGGATCGCCGGCGCCGATGACCTGGCCCGGGAGGCGTTCCACGAGGCCGTGCGACGTGGCGAGCAGCAGCGCGCACTCAGCCCGAGGGACCCGCAGCTGCTGACGCTTCTCGCCGGCTACTACGCGCAGCTCGACGATGCCGCGCGGGCACACGCGCTCCTCGACGAGGCGCTCCTCCATGCGCCGGGCGATGTGGAGGTGATGTTCCAGGCGGGGCACACCCACGAGGTGCTGGGCGACCGGGAGATGGCGCTCAGCTGGATCGAAAGAGCCCTCGAGCACGGGTACTCGAGGGCACAGGTGGAGAACACTCCAGCGCTACGCGGTCTGTGCGCGGACGAGGCGTATCACGCGATCGCCCAGCGGACCGCCGACAGGGAGTACGGATCATGAAGCAGGAGGCCATAGCCATGCAGAAGCTCATCGAAGTGACGATCGACGATGGCACCGGAATGCGCAAGGTCCCACAGATCGAGGTCGATCCCGGTGATACGGTGCTCTTCGCAGCCGGAGACGATACGATCAGCGTCTGGTTCCCGGAGCCCGGCGTCTTCGCGTCGTCGCTCATCGTGACGATGCAGACTGGTGACATCGAGATCGAGATCCCGACGGGAGCGACGCCCGGAACGTACGAGTATGCGATCTACGTACACACGGTCGGCAAGTACGCCGAGTGCAACTCGCACCCGGTCATGATCATCAAGGGCCCGTAGCGCGCCACGCCGCACGTGGGTCAGGTCGCGGGCGCGTCAGGCAGCAAGCGCGTCGGCCAGCCTCTTCGCAACAGCTCTCGCGTCATCGCCGAGCTGGTCCGGGCTCGTGCACCCACCGACGACGAACGTTCCCAGATCGCGCCGCCCACTGTACTGGCACATGCGCTCGAAGACCGTCTTGATCAGGTCCGCGTTCTTCTCCTCGGGACCGCCTGAGGTCACGAGCAGCGCGACAGGGGTCTCCCCGGTCAGCGACCGCATCTCGCCGTCACCTCTCTTGATGAGACTGATGTGGCGCTCGAGGAACGCGTGGAGCGCCGCGGTCATACCCCACATGTAGAGGGGCGTCGCGTAGACGATGGCGTCCGCGGCGAGGACGCGCTCGAGCAACGCGTTGCCGTCATCCGGGAGAATGCAGCCGGGCGCGTCCGGCGTTCCCTGACACGCAAAGCACCCCTGGCATCCCTTGACCTCGAAGTCGGCCAGAACGACTCTATCCAGTTCGTGTTCGCCCGTCACGAGCTCGTCGAACATCGAGAGCACGGACGCGGTGTTGCCGTCCCTATGCGGACTTCCCATCACGGTCATGATCCTCACGCGAGCGCTCCTTTCGCAGGTGGAACCCGAACGCAAGAACGGCCGCGTCGTGAGCGACGCGGCCGTTCTCTGAATATCGACAGCCTGTGATGCTCCGTGAGGAGCTAGCCCTCGATCTTCGACACGTTCTCAGCCGCCGGGCCCTTGGCACCGTCAACGACGTCGAACTCAACGTGGTCGCCCTCGTTCAGGCTCTTGAACGAGTCGGCACCCTGAATCGCCGAGTAGTGGACGAACACATCGGGGCTACCATCATCAGGCGTGATGAACCCGAAGCCCTTGCTGTCATTGAACCACTTCACCTTGCCGGTCGTACCCACTTCTGCTACCCCTCTCGATCTGGCCGCGTGACGGTCGAGCCGCCCTCGTCGACCTGGTTCACCAGAGTGCGCGCGCGCTCCCTGGTTCCTGCAAACTCCGGGGCTCCCGACCCCGGGCAAAGCCGACCACATCAGACGTGACGTCTCCTTCACCCCAACGGTCCTTCGGACCGCGTGCCCCGCTTCCGCACTGTGGCGGGCTCTGGAGCACAAAAGGGACCGGCTCACGCGCCAAGTCCCTCTTCAGAGTCACCGGATATGTCACCATACCGACATGGCAGCTTCTGCTCGATACCAGTATAGCCGAGTGCGTCCAGAGCGGCAAGCGAAATCTTCTCCCCACATTCTGGCCGGGAAAGTGGTTCTCCCGGCTTGCTTCTCACCCCCTCGGAGGCATCCGGCTCGGTCGATCGGCGGGGCCGCGAGCCCGTAGAAGGCCCTACACACAGGACGCTTCAATCTACGAAGGAATTCGTAGAAAGATTCCAACCCTCCCCACCAGCACCGTGTCTACTCGTGCGGAAGGAGGACGACTGCATGACAGCCAGACAGACGACACGCCCCACGGCAGCCGAGCTTGACATCCTCAGTGTCCTCTGGGAGCACGGTCCCTCGACCGTCCGAGAGGTCCAGGAGGCCCTCCCCGAGGACAGACAGCGGGGGTACACGACGATCCTCAAACTCCTGCAGATCATGCACGAGAAGGGGCTGGCGACGCGGCGGAAGATCGGCAAGGCGCACACGTATCGCGCCCGTGTCACAAAGCGGCAGGCGCAGAAGCGAGTGACCGGGGAGATCCTCGATTCGCTCTTCGGCGGCTCCGCCGGCCGGCTGGCCGTTCACGCGCTCTCGGAGCGCAAGGCATCGCCGGAGGAACTTGAGGAGATCCGCAAGCTCCTTGACGAACTGGAGGACGAGCGATGAACGCGTTCATCTCGACACTGCTGGCGGACTGCGCCCGCCCGGTCACGCTGGCGCTCGTCCACTCACTCTGGCTCGGCAGTCTCATCTCGATCGCGGCCGGCCTCACACTCCGCTCGGTTCCGCGGGCGCGGTCGGCAGTCCGATACGCGGTCTGCATCCTGGCCCTCATCGCCATCGTAGTCGGAACGGCGGCCATCGGGGCTCGCATCGCGACCACGTCACCGGACCGTGTCGATCGCATCGTCTGGGACAGCCCTCCCGCCACGCACCTGAGCTCCGCGATCGACCACCGGTCGGTCGACGCAGCGGCCACGCAGGCGGAGCTGGTCGCCGCGCGGGAGCGAGCGGTGCGACGACCCGCGACGGTTCCGGCACACGATGACGCGGGGGCCGGCCTGGGCGCCGGCGGTGAGGATGACCGATGGAGCGCCCGGCTGCTTCACATCGATCTGGGCCGTGCCGGACCAGTGGTGTTCGCGTTCTGGCTGACGGGGATGCTCGCGTTCGCCGTCTACAACCTCGCCGGGTGGGCGCACGCGCGCTCCATCGCGCGGAGCAGCATCCGACCACTGACGCGTCCCTGGATGAAGCGCTTCCGCACGCTCGCTGATCGCATCGGTGTGGACCGACGGGTGGACGCCTTCGTGTCCGCACTGGTTGACGTCCCGACGGTCGTCGGGTGGCTCCGCCCGGTCCTCCTGGTACCGGCCGCGTCGCTGACCGACCTCTCGGCCGGCGAACTCGAGCTCGTGCTGATCCACGAGCTGGCCCACATCCGTCGCCATGACATTCTCGTGAACTACCTGCAGACGGCCGTCGAGACCGTGTTCTTCTTCCATCCCGCCGTGTGGTGGCTCTCGCACCACGCGCGGCTCGAAAGAGAACACTGCTGCGACGACGCCGTCGTGCGTCTCACCGGCGATCGAATCGCGTATGCGCGCGCACTCACGGAGGTGGAGATGATGAGATCGAAAGCACCGGCGCTCTCGATGGGAGCCGACGGCGGCTCGCTGACCGCGCGGATCCGGCGACTGGCCGGACGTGGCGCGTCACACCGGCGCTCGGGTGGGTACTCCCTGACAGGCTTCCTCGTCCTCGCCGTTCTGGCAGCTCTGGCGCTGCCCGCCCTCACCGGCGCGGAGAGTGATGCACTGGCCGACATCGCCCGAACAGATGGGGAGTCGGTGATTCGCGGAGAGTGGCGCACCGCCGGCTTCGGTGACGAGCTCTGGCTCCGCTTCGTCGTCCGATCGGGCGACGGGAACAAACGCACGAGCGAGTGTAAGATGACCATGAGCGCGGACAAGTTCGTCGAGTCGTCGACCGGCGAGCTGACGCTCGTCCGCGACGCTGGGACCTTCGTGCTCGAGGGGCAGCGCTTCCCGGACACGTGGCGTCCGTGCACGTTCGTGCCCAACGCCGAGTATGCCCGGGGCCTCCGGGAGCTCAGTTATGACTTCGACGGGAACGATCGGCTGTTCTCTCTTGCCATCCACGACATCTCGCTCGACTTCGCTGCCGGCATCGCCGACGCGGGCTACGAGATATCGCTCGACAAGCTCGTGGAGTTCCGGATCCACGGTGTGACGCCCACGTATGTCCAGGACATGGCCTCCGCCGGGTACGCCGACCTCACGCCGTCGGGGATCGTCGAGTTCCGCATCCATGACGTGACGCCGGAGTACGTCAGAGAGATGGCCGCGATCGGGTACGACGAGCTGTCGCAGTCGAAGATCGTCCAGTTCAAGATCCACGGCATCTCGGCCGAGTACGTCCGCGAGATGGCGGAGATCGGATACGACGAGCTGTCGGCTTCAAGGATCGTGGAGTTCAGCATCCACGACATCTCGCCCGAGTACGTCCGCGAGATGGCTGAGAGCGGGTATGACGATCTGTCGCCCTCGAGGATCGTGGAGTTCAGCATCCACGGTGTGTCGCCGGAGTTCGTCCGCGAGCTGGTCAAGGAAGGCTACGCCGATCTCCCTGCCTCAAAGCTCGTGGCGTTCCGGATCCACGGCGTCGACGCGGAGTACATCCGTCATCTCGCCGACGAAGGGTACGACGACCTCACGCCGTCGGAGATCATCGAGACGAGGATCCACGGGACACGCTACCGAACAGGGCGATCCGCCCGCGTGAGTCACGACCTGTAGCGGAGAGAAGACAGACCAGGTCCCCCCTGGTCAGAGCACTCGGCCCCGTCGGAAGCCGCGCAAGACGGGGCCGAGCTGCGCTCGGCCCCAAGCCGAGCTGCGCCCGGCCCCGTCCGCGGGATCTGTGTCTTGATGGGATGGTGCGACAGCCTGATCGGCTCGACCTTGCGTCACTCCGTCGCGTCTGCTGCCGTCGTGTCGCTCTCGGCAACACTGGTCTCGATCGGCGCATCGGGCGCGCCGGCCCACTCGACCCATGAGCCGTCGTAGACCCTCACGCACGGGAAGTCGAGCGCCCGCAGCACGAGGTAGATGTGCGACGCCCGGACCCCGGCCTGGCAGTACGTGGCGATCTTGTGGTCGTGCGTGATCCCGGCGGTCCTGAGCAGGAGCTCGATCTCCTCGGTCGGACGGAACACGCCGAGCCCGTCGTCCTCGACCGTCCACTCCCAGTTCAGGTGCGCGGCCTCCGGGATCCGGCCGCCGCGCGCCGCGCGAACGCTCTCCCCCGTGAACTCCGCGAGTGTTCTCGTGTCAACGGGAAGGAACTCCGGGTCGGTCAGATGGTCGATGATCCAGTCGTAGGACGCGATGCGTTCGGGGTGAACGTCAATGGTCAGGCTCCCACGTTCGATGACGGATGGCGGATCGTACGACGACGCCCGTTCCTCCTCGGCCCATCGATTCCAGCCCCCGTCGAGCACGCGGACATCCTCGTGCCCAAGGTACTCGAGAACCCAGAACAGCCTCGATGCCCACAGCCCCCCGGCCTCATCGTAGACGACGATGGTCTTCCCGTCGTCCACCCCGACGTCCGCGAGCGACCGGGCCACGGTCTCGACGTGCGGAAGCATGTTCGGCACCGTGCCGACGGTGGTCATGACCGCCGAGCGCGGGAGGTAGACTGCGCCCGGGACGTGCCCGGCCTCGTAGTCCTCGATGTCCCTTCCGAAGTCAACGGTGACAAGCGCCGACTCGTCCAGCCGTTCCTCGAGCCAGTCGCCGTCGACGATCAGACCTGAGTCGAGCAGCCCGCCGCGCTCCTCGGCTCCGGTGGCGGCTGTGATGAGCGCGAGAATCGACAGAGTGAGTGCCACGGTGTGCGAGGCGCGATGCTGATCGCTCATCCATTCCCCCTGATCCGCTCGGCCGCCAGCCGCTGAGCCTCACGGAAGTCGACCTTTGAGCTCCCCAGCATGGGGATCTCGTCCACGTAAACGAACGTCTTCGGGATGGCGACGCGCGGAAGTTCCTTTGACAGCTCTCGCGCGACAGCGCGCTCGTCCACATCACATGTCACAACGGCCGCGATGCGCGAGCCCCTCTTCTCGTCGGGCACCGCCACGACGCAGCAGGCCTCCCCCGGCGGAAGCGCTCGGCCGAGCGCCTCCTCGACGCTCCAGAGCGAGACCTTTTCCCCGCCGACCTTCACGCACCGCGTCATCCGGCCGGCTAGCCAGAGAAACCCGTCCTCGTCGATATAGCCGAGGTCGCCGGTGTCGTACCATCCCGCGCGCACGGCGCGCATGGTCGCCTCCGGGTCGTCCAGATACCCCTTCATCACGAGGTCGCCGCTGACGAGAACCCTTCCGACGACCCTCGGCGCGCACGGTTCTCCGGTGTCAAGACACTCGATCTTGACGGTCACACCGGGCAGCGGGCGACCGACGCTCCCCGGTCGGTCCGCGCCGTCAAGGTTGACCGAGATGACGGGCGATGTCTCTGTCGCTCCGTACCCTTCGCGAAGCACGACACCGTGCTGCTCGAAACACTCGGCCCGGAGCGCGCCCGGGCACTTCTCGGCTCCGGCGACCGCGATGCGGAGCGTCTTGAAGTCGCCGACTCGTGACGCGCGCAGATAGCCCCACCAGAAGGTCGGCGTCGCCGCCACGATGGTCAGTCCCTCCTCGCGAACCGTCTTGCAGATCGCCGAGTAGTCAAGCGGCGACACGTGGGTCGCGACCGTGAGGCCTCGGGAAGCGGGGATCCAAAGATTGACGGTCAGGCCGAATACGTGGAAGAAGGGCAGGTTCGCGAGCATGGAGTCGTTCTCCTGCAGATGGAAGACATCGGCCATGGCATCGATCTCGAACGTGATGTTGCGATGCGTGAGCACGACCGGCTTCGGATCGCCCTCACTCCCGCTCGTGAAGATCACGGCCGCCGCGTCGTCCTCGTCACCACGGTGCACCCCGCCGATGAACGGAAGCATGGCGTGCGCGGCGGCTGCGACCTTGTCCGAGCGGGTGAGCCCCGAGACGAGGTCCTCGAGGTAGACCATCCCGTCGAGCCAGGGGCATCCGATCTTCTTCAGGAAGCGCTCGCTCGTGACGACGGTCGAGAGATTGCAGCGACGCATCGCGAATCTCGTGTTCCGCTCCGCCCCGGTTGCGTAGTTGATCATGACGGGGATGCGGCCAGCGATGAGCGATGCGATCACGGCCAGGATGGCTCCCGTGGAGTTCGGGAGCAGTATGCCAAGATGGCGGTTCACGTCGGGTTCCGCCCGAAGCTTGCGCGAGAGCGCGAACGCCGTGACGAGTGCCTTCCGGAAGGTCAGACGCCGCCCGAGGCTCCTGTCCGCGATGAAGAGCTTGCCCGGATGGGCTCTCGCCTGGTGGATGAACGCCTCGTGGAGAAGCATGGCACGCTCCGTCTGGGGACCCCTGCGTGAGCCGTGCTGGAGATGCTTCAGTATAGCACGGGAACAGGCTTCCTCCATCGGCATCGCGATTCCCCCCCCCAACACCCGGCGCTGGGTGCGCCCCCGGCGGAGCCCCTCGCGGCAGGAACCGACTGCCCATTCAGTTTCCGCGGCCGAATCGCTTGACGGTCGCTCGACGACAGGCGAGACTGTCGGCAAAGGTACACGCGACACACGATCGGAGCCCATGGAGGGAACCCATGCCCGAAGGACGCCCCACGACTGCCGGCCGCGCCATGCTTGTCTGGTCGATCCCGTTTCTCACGATCGTCACCCTGATGATGATCGGATGCACGACCGCGTTCGCCCAGCACGACTCCTCTCTCTTCGATGAGGTCGACCGGCTCATGGCCGAGGCCGAGGAGATCCACGCCGAGGTCCTCGCGCCGGACAGCTTCGGGGAAGCCGCGCGATACTACCGTCGGGCGGAGGTCAGCTACGAGCGAGGCCGGAGCGACGAGGACATCATCAAGGACCTCGCCAAGGCCATCGAGCACCTGCGACACGCCATCGAGACCTCCGACATCGTCCACAGTGAACTGGCCGACATGCTCGAGGCGAGAGCCGACGCGCACGCGGCCGGGGCGGCAGAGCACGCTCCCCGGCTCTGGACGCAGGCGAATGACGCTGCCCAGGATGCAGCAGCGGCGGCGGAGGATCGGAAGCCCGGTCGCGCCCGAGAGCACGGCGATGAGGCGATCGCGCTCTACCGGGACGCGGAGCTTCTCGCCATCAAGGCCGGGTTCTTCGAGGAGACCGAGCTGCTGCTGCTTCAGGCCGAGGAGGAGCGCATCGTCCGGTATGCGCCGGAGACGATCGCCCGCTCGCGCGCCCTCCTCGCCGAAGCGTCCGCGGCTCTCGAGGCGGACCGCTACGACACCGACCTCCCCCGGACGCTCGCCCACGACGCGCTCTACGAGGCCAACCACGCGTTTCGCATCGCGGAGACTGCACTCCGCGTCGACCGCCGCGATTCCACCGTCGAGGACATCATGCTCGAGGCGGAGGAACCGCTGATCGAGATCGCGGGCGCATTGGATCTCGTCCCCCGGTTCGACGACGGGTACGACAAGATCACGTCGGAGGTCGTCGACCGTTTCGAGACGGTCACGTCGGAGCACGGGATCCTCGAGCAGGCGCTCGCCGACTGCCGGGCACACCGCGACGAGCTCGAACTCAGGCTCGGCGAGCTCGAGGAGGAACTCGGCGGCGTCTCGGAGGAGCGTCAGGCGATGGAACGCAGACTGCTCGCCGAAGAGAAGGTCCGCGAGCGGTTCGTCCAGGTGGAAGGAGTCTTCACGCGCGACGAGGCGCGCGTCCTTCGTGAGGGCGGAAGCATCATCATCCGGCTCGTCGGCGTGCAGTTCGACAGCGGTTCGGACGTCATCAAGCCCGAGTACTTCGGCCTGCTGACGCGCGTCCAGGACGCCATCGCGCTCTTCCCGGAATCGACGGTCAGCATCGAGGGACACACGGATTCCTACGGGACGGACGATCAGAACCTTGCGCTCTCCATGTCACGCGCCGAGGCGGTCCAGCAGTATCTCGTGGCGAACATGCGGCTCGATGTCGGCCGGATCAGCGCGGTCGGGATGGGCGAATCGATGCCGATCGCCAACAACGAGACCCGGGAGGGCCGCGCGAGAAACCGACGGATCGATGTGGTGATCACGCCGAACCTCGATGCCGTGATGGAGTAGGGCCCGGTCTCGCTAGAACTCGGGGTTGCGGGTTGATCGGTTTGGAGTCCCCCACGCAAGGGGAACCTTGGAGATCGCGTGGCGGAACTTGCCCCGCGCGGTTCGCGGCAGATCGTCGACGCGGACGATCTCGGCGTGGACATCGGGTCCGAGCCGCCGACCAAGGTACTCGCGAGCGTTCTCGATATCCTCGGCCGTGAGCGGCGCCTCGCGAACGACCTCGATGAGGATCTCGTCCGGGCGCTCCTGCGTCACGCGCCAGAGCGAGACGTCCTCGATGGCTCGGACGGCCCAGCTGATCATGCGCGACGGGATCATCCGCCCGTCGGGTGTGACGAGCAGGTCGCCGACCCGACTGGTCAGTTCCCTCATCAGACGGTGAGGACGTCCGCACGGACACGGCTTCTCGGAGTACGAACCGACGTCGCCGACCACGTAGCGGATCAGCGGCATCGCCATGTTGTGAAGCCCTGTTCCGACCAGCAGCCCGGGCGCACCGGGCCCCACGCGCTCACCATCCTCACTCAGGAACTCGGTGATCCCATACTCGGCCGCGAGGTGCTGTCCGGTATGTGCGGTGCACTCGCTGGAGAACGACACGCGCTCGGCCTGGCCGTAGGCGTCGAAGATCTCCGCCTGGAAGCGCTCCTCGATGCTCTCACGCTCGTGCGCGAACAGCGGCTCTCCCGTCAGGATGACGGCGTCGAGCGGAAGATAGTCCTCTCGTGATTCGAGGAACTTGGCGACAACGTACGCGCATGACGGGTAGGTCTCGAACGCTCGCGCGCCGAACCGCCGGAGCTCGGCGATGTAGTGCACGAGATTCTCGTCGCTCAGATGGAGGGTCGAGAAGAAGACCTGGTGCCACTTCGGGTTGTACCGCCAGAACGGCGGACCCTTCTGAGTGATCGGTACCGCGGGCCCACCGTGCATCGACGCGAACGGGACGCCGAACGGGACGCCCGCCCATCGCCGTGCACGCATGTAGCATGCGTGGTTCATCAGGTCGACCGCGTGGTCCCAGCAGACGGCCAGCGGCGAACTCGTCGTTGCCGACGTCCAGACCTGTCGCAGTGTCCTTTTCGGGTACTCGCTCGAGATCAGACGATCGCCCTGCGCGCGAACGTCCTCCTTCGTGAGAACCGGAAGCTTGTGGAGATCGTCCGCGCACTGGATGTCCGATGGCGTGAGCCTCCGCTCGTCCATCACATCGCGGTAGTAAGGAACGGTCTCCCAGGCGTGCCGGATGACCAGGCGAAGCCGCTCATCCTGATACGCGCGGAGTTCGTCCCAGCTCCAGCGCTCGGTCTCCTCGAGGAACCGTGCGACGGGTGGGTAGTCGGGGCCGAACCGAAGCCGGAACAGCTCGCGGCCGCGACGCGCGACGATCGCGTTCTGAAGCAGAACGGGAAGTCGGTGGTAGAGGAACTCACCTGGATGCGACGCCATCGACCGGACCTCTCATGGAGCTTCACCCGCGGCCTTCCGACCGCGCTATCGCCTCATGGGTTGCGGCCGCATGTAGGTCAGCGACCGCCACAGCCACTCCGCGGGACCGAAGCGGAACCGCGAGAGCCATGCGTGCGAGAGCCAGATCTCGAATGCCCAGACGGTCAACACGACGATGCTCTGTCCGCCGCGGGACATGCTTCCGAAGAGCCCGAAGCCGTGGCCGTAGAACAGCGTGGTGCAGATGACTGTCTGGAGCAGGTAGTTCGTGAACGCCATGCGGCCGACGGGGGCGAACAGCCGTGAGAACCACCCCTCCGGGGCCACCTTGACCGCGAGCATAATGAGCAATACGTAGGCCAGTGCGACGAACACACTGCCCCAGTAGTTGTACTGCGCCCCCTGGAAGAAGGCATACTCGAGCGACCAGTCCGATGCGAAACGCCTCAGGATGCCGAGGTAGATGAGCGGGAACCCGACGAGGAGCCCCAGAATGCCACCGATGGTGTAGAACTTCCTCGAGCGCTCGGCCGACAGGACGCCCAGCTTGTAGAGCCCCATCCCGATGAGCATCATCCCGCCGGTCCGCCAGACGGTCGATGTCCAGAAGACGATCGTCAGGTGCGCCGCCATGCCGGGAACACGCTGCGTCATCTGCTCAAGCCACCCTCCGCTGTACGACGCCACCTCCGCGATCACGGCATCGGTCGTGGGCGACCAGAACGCCATCATCCCCTCGATGGACTCGGGCGGCCAGTACGGCATCGAGAGACCGAACATCATCGAAAGCAGCGACCCGATGATGAGGATCAGCGTGCCCGTGATCAGCAGCGCCGCCGGCGAGCGGCGCCAGAACAGATAGGCGACCAGCGCGACGAGCGCGTAGGCGGCCAGGATGTCGCCGTACCAGAGAAGGAACCCGTGAGCGAGACCGATGAGAAGGAGCCAGAACGTCCTGCGGTAGTGCACGACGCCCGGCGCGAACCCCTTCGACTCGAGCTTGCTCGCGAACAGCACGATGCCCGCCCCGAAGAGCATCGAGAAGATGGACACGAACTTGAGATCCGCGAGCATGTGGCTCAGCACCCACACGAGCCGGTTGACGCCCGTGAGATCGCCGAACGCGGTCGGGTTGAGATAGGCCGCGCCGATCATCGAGAAGCTCTGGACGTTCATCACGAGGATGCCGAGGATGGCGAAACCCCTCAGCACGTCCAGCGATACGATGCGGTTGCCGGCCTGAACCGGCGCCGCCGCGCCTCTGTCTGTCGCTGTCGTCACTGTCCGACCTCCATCCCCTGATCCTGCCCTGTCTGATGCGGTTCGATCATCTTCAGTATCTCGCTGCCCGCCAGCAGGAACGTGCCCGAACCGTACGACGCTGTTCCCTGCTCCGAGATCAGCCCCGGCCTCCGGCCCACACCCTGCACCCACCCGAGCCGTCCGTCCCCATCGACCGATCCGACGAGGCCGTCCCACGCCCGCAGAACGGCCGGCGCGTACTCTTCTGCGTCGAGCAGACCCTCACGCACGCCCCACGCGAGCGCGTGGCAGATGAGCGCACTCCCGCTCGTCTCGCCTTGGTAGAGCTCCGGCGGATCGAGTAGTGAGGTGCGCCACAGACCGTCGTCGCCCTGGAGTCCGATGAGTCGCTCGGCCATCATCAGATAGACCGTCTCGAGCAGCTCGCGCGCCTCGTGGTCGTCCGGGAGGAACTCGAGCGTCCGCGCGATACCCGCGAGCACCCACCCGTTGCCGCGCGACCAGAACGCCGGATTGCCGTGCCGTGACAGCGGAGGCGCGCCATCGCGGTTGTCCCGCGCGGCCGCGTCCCGATGGAAGAGCTGCTGGTCGCCGTCGAAGAGAGGGTCGGCCGCGTCCCACCACATCCCGGTCAGTCGATCCGCGTACACTGGGTCACTCGTCAGCTCCGAGGCGCGTGCCAGCGCCGGCGGGGCCATGAAGAGCGCGTCGGCCCACCACCAGATCCGGTCGGCGCTCTCGGATGACTCGACGAGAGCCCGGAGCGTGGCGAGAGTGGCATCCGTGCTGGATCCAGCGGCGCCAAGTCGCGCGAGGTCCAGATAGACCTGACCCGGCGCATGATCGTCCGCGTGAAGCTCGCGCGTGCCGAGGCGCCACGCGTTGGCAGACGACCAGCGTGTGGCCGCGCCGAGGTACGCGGTGTCACCGGTCGCCTCGTAGGCCGCAACGACACCGATCATGAAGGTCGCCTGTTTCCAGTCGGGCTCGGGCGAACCCAGTGCATCGAGTTGCCACGCGAACACCCGGCGCATCACCTCTTCGACCTCGGCCGGTGCCGAAGCGTCCTCGAACAGTCGCGCCGTGTCGACGCCACCCGTCATCCCCGTCGGCACATCCCCCGTGGGATCGGCATCCGACGCCGCTTCCGTGTGCAGCACGACCCCGGTCGAAGCGGTCTGCGCTCCACTCGTTTCCGCGACCTGATCGCGGGCGATGTGCGCTCCCCCACCGCACCCGGCGAGCACTGAGGCGATCACACAGAAGACGATGCATGGGATGAAACGGCGGAACACCATGGATGCTCCCTTCGCAGCCGCGCCGACCGTGGCCGTGTCGTGGCCTGGCCGGATGCGTGACAGTCGTTCCTGGTTGCGAAGAGCATACCACATCGGCGCGCTACGGTCGTAGCGCGCCGATTCGTGATCGTACGTGAAGGATGCGCCTACGCGCGCTGTCCTCTGAGATACTTGTAGGCCTTGCCCTCGCACTCGATGATGTCGCCATCGAGCAGAGCGCGGGCATCCTCGACCGGCTCACCCGCCACGCGCGCCGAGCCCTTGAGGACGCGGAGGATCGGGGGCGAGCCGTCGGTGGTTCCGGCGAACTCGAGCAGCGTCTCGCGCAGCTCGGCCGCATAGTCGGTCCCGACGCCGATCTCGATGACCGGAAGCCCCGGGTTCTCGATCGGGATGTTCCTGTGGGCGGCGATGACACCGTCAGGAAGAACGCGTCGGAGGTACCCCTTGACCCGGACCTCCTTGTGGAGGAGCGGCTTCGTGAAGGCACCCGTCCACGCCTGCCTGCGATGGATGCCGATGGCGACGAACCCCATCACGACGCCGAGCACACCGACGACCGACTGGTAGATCGTCCGGCCGGTGCTGCCAAACGACTTCGCAAGGGCCGCCTCGGCACGACCGGTCCTCGGCTCGCTCGCCGACGCCATCTCCATGATCCCTCCGATGACCGAGCCGGTGATCTCCCCATCCGACCCGGACGCCGGATCGGCAACCATGAGGTCCTCTTCCCCACCGACCGAGGCATCCCCGTTCGTCATCGACTGGAACTTGCCGACAACCGAGTCCAGGAGTCTGTCCCACGCGTTGGGGAGGTTGTCGCTTGACGGGACGCTCACGTACTCGCCGCCGGTCTTGCCGGAGACGTCAGTCAGAAGCTCACCGTCTACCTTCTCGGGGCTGCCGAGACCGACGGAGTAGATGGGGATCCCCATGTCGGCGAAGAGCTCGCCAAGCTCCTCGAGACGATGCTTGCTCTCAGTGTAGATCTCATCGTAGTGGGAGTAGTCGCTGTAGACCGGGATCAGCTTGCCGTCGGTGAGCAACACGACGTAGGCCGACCCCTCCTTCGCCTTCGCTTCGCCGTGGAGAGCGCGAGAGAAGACGTTCTCGCGCTCCTGCCACACCCGGTCGAGACCGCGTGTGATGTCGGTCCGGTCCGCCGTGAACGGAAGCGTGATCCGCTTGAAGATCGACGCCTTCGAGTCCTCGGAGGTCACGGTGGCCGGATAGACCGGCATCGCCGGGAACGGGTCTTCCCCATACCCGAACACCGAAACGCGATCTCCGACGTTGAGTGAGTTGACGAACTGCTGGACTGCCTCGATCGTCGCCTCACCGCGGCCGGCGTACTTCATCGTCCCCGTGCAGTCCACGAGCAGCACGTAGTCCGCGCCGCTGAGGTCGCCCGACGCTCCGGCCAGAACCGGCATCAGGGCCACAAGTGCGCACATGGCAAGCAGCGATGCGCTCTGGCGAAATGACATCCCCGTTCTCATCTGCTCCTCCTCGAGAAACGCGAGGCGGCGGGCGAAGTCCCAGTGGCCGGGCGTGTTTGGACACGCAACGCAGCCGCATCGCGGAATCCCGCCAATATACCGTTGTTCATCGGTGGTGTTTCCTCGTCCTGCAAGCATGGATGCATGAAGTATGCCTGAGAGGGGAGCTTGAGGGGCCGGGACGGCCTTTCGGTCGGCCTGTCGAGGGCCCGGTGGCGGTCTGCCGCCTAGTGCGGCGGCTCGGCGGGACAGGGCGATAGGGCCTGACAGCGGGAGTCGTGGCTACCGGTCGGCGCCGTCGCCGCCCTGGCGAGTCGATACGGTCCGGAGCGAGAGGAGGTGCACGGTCACGCCCGCCACGATGACGGCCAGACCGATCCGGAGCGGCCAGCTCCGAAGGACGAACACCGAGCTGAAGATCACGCTGCACCAGATGGTCGCGATACTCGCCGCCTTCATCCGCAGCGTGATCCCGCGGTGCTCCCGGTAGTTCCGTATGTGCGGACCGAACCAGCGGTGGTTGACCAGCCAGTAGTAGAACCGGTCCGAGCTCCTCGCGAAGCAGCCGGCGGCGAGAAGCAGAAACGGCGTGGTGGGCAGAATGGGCACGAGAAGCGCGATCACGCCGACCACAACACACAGCACGCCGGCCGCGATGAGCGCGTGGCGCACCGGCGCGGAGAGCGGGGGGCGTCCCAGCGGCGGCGCGTGCTGCGCGTCCCCGGAGGGTTCGTGTTCGGCGGTTCGACTCTCGCCGGAGCGGGATCTGTCATCGGTTGCGGTCATGGTGACACCAATGTAGCGGAGTCTCCCCTACCGCGCAATGGACGGCCGCGCTACAATGGACGAACCGCGAGTCCCGATATGACAGGAGTATATGATGCGACCCAGACTCCAGTTTCTTGACGAGGCTCTCATCGAGCGAATCGTCGGCGAAGCGCTCGACATCCTCTCGACGATCGGCATCGAGGTCCAGAACGGCAACGCGGCCGCGCTGCTCGGCGATCACGGTGCGCGCGTCGACATCGCGACCGGACGCGTGATGCTGCCCGAGGAGCTCGTGCTCGACGCCGTCGGCAAGGCACCGAACGGTTTCGCGCTCTACGACGTCCTCGGAAACCAGACTCACGACCTCTCGGGTGACAACGTCCACTTCACGCCGGGGTCGTCCGGGATCAGCGTCCTCGACTCCGACACGGGAGCGATGCGGACGCCGGTCACCGGGGACCTGATCCGCTTCACGAAGCTCACCAGCAGGCTTCCCGACATCGACGCAGCGAGTACCGCCTTCATCTGCTCGGACGTCCCGGAGCCGATCCAGGACAGCTACCGTCTCTTCCTGTGTCTGATGTACTGCGAGAAGCCGGTCGTCACGGGCGCATTCACGATCGAGTCGTACGGCCTCATGCGCGATCTTCAGGTCGCAGTCCGCGGTTCAAGGGACGCGCTGGCCCTGAAGCCGCTGACCATCTTCTCGGCCTGCCCGACCGCACCACTCAAGTGGAGCGACGTGACGGCCCAGAACGTCCTCGACTGCGCTGCCGACTCGGTCCCCGTCGAGTTCGTCTCGATGCCGTTGCTCGGGTTCATCGGCCCGGTCACGGTGGTCGGCAGTCTCGTGCAGCACACGGCCGAGACTCTCTCCGGTGTCGTGTTGAGCCAGCTCGCCAACCCGGGCTGTCCCGTGCTCTACGGCGGCTCGCCGGCAGCGTTCGACATCCGGTACGAGACGACGCCGATGGGCGCGGCCGAGACCCAGCTGACCGACTGCGCGTACAGCGAGATCGGCAAGCACCTCGGTCTGCCGACGCAGGCCTACATCGGGCTCTCGGACGCCAAGGCGCTCGACGCGCAGGCGGGACTCGAGACCTCGATGGGCGCGACCATGGCCGCGCTCTCCGGCATCAACAGCATCTCCGGACCCGGGATGCTCGACTTCGAGACGTGTCTGAGTCTCGAGAAGCTCGTCGTCGACCACGAGATCTGCGGGCTCGCGAAGCGGGCGGCACGCGGCGTTGAGCCGAAGGACGACTTCCCGGCCCGACCCCACTTCGAGGAGATGCTCCGCGAGGGCCACCTGCTCATCGCCGACCATACGCGCAAGCACCTCAGGAGTGAGCATCACTTCCCCGGCGCCGTCATCGAACGCGCCAATGTGTCTCGGTGGCGCGAGAACGGATCCAGGACGCTCAACGAGCGTGCGCGGGCCGAGGTGGCACGACACCTCAACGAATACGAACCGTCGCGTCTGAATGACGACGTGAAGCGAGAGCTCGTCCGCCTCATGACCGCCGAGGCGTCCCGCTACGGCATGGATGAGCTACCTCCGCGGGAGGGCTGATGCACTGGCATGGCGACATCCACATCGATTGCGCCACGCCGACGGAGACGGACGTCCTCCGCGCACTCGGTGTGCCGGTCGACCACGAGCCGGACGCGAGGACGCGCGACCTCGTCCGCGAGGGAATCGCGGAGTTGAGACGGCTCGCCAAACCGCGGGGGATCTTCTCGAGTGTCACGACCGAGGAGTTCGCGGACATCTACCGCGGCGAGGGTGACAACAATGAGCCGTCGCCGCTTGCAGATGTCTTCCCGAAGGCGGACGAACTCGCGCTCTTCGCGGCGACCATCGGCTCGACCGTCACCGAACGCGTGTCGGAGCTCTTCAATGCCGGGGAGTACGCGCTCGGCGGGGCGCTCGACGCCGCGGCGTCCGAGGCGGCCGAACTCGTCGCCGGAAACGTCGCGCGGACCGTGCTCGCCAAGGCCCGCCATGCGGGACGCGCCTCGGAAGCGACGCGGGTGCTCAACTACAGCCCCGGCTACTGCGGGTGGAGCCTGACCGGCCAGGGCGCCCTCTTCGCCGCGCTCGAACCGTGTCGGATCGGCGTCACGCTCACCGACAGCTTCCTGATGGAACCGGTCAAGTCGGTCTCAGGCGTCGCCGTTGTCGGACCCGCCGGCATCCATGACTTCAAGGACGACTACGCCTTCTGCGGCGCGTGCCGCACCCACGAGTGCCGCGACCGGATCGCCGGGCTACGCGGCGCGACCCCACGAGGAGACTCGTATGAGCACGCTTGAGCGGATCGCATCGCATCTCGAACGCGGGGAACACGACGAGGTCCGGACGCTCACGGAGGCCGCTCTGGGCGAAACACTCAGCGCGCCGGACATCCTCGAACAGGGTCTCATCGCCGGAATGCAGGTCGTCGGCGAGCAGTTCCGCAACCACGAGATCTTCCTGCCCGACGTCCTGATGGCCGCCAAGGCGATGAACGCCGGGCTCGAGGTACTCGAACCGCACCTCGGGACCACGGCCGTGCCCACCCAGGGCACCGTCGTCATCGGGACGGTCAAGGGCGACCTGCACGACATCGGCAAGAATCTTGTCGGCATCATGCTCAGCGGCGCCGGGTTCGAGGTCATCGACCTCGGCAAGGACGTCTCGCCCGAGCGGTTCGTGGACGCGGCCGCGGAGTCCGGCGCGAACGTGATCGGGATGTCGGCGCTCCTGACGACCACGATGCCCGCGATGAAGTCCGTCGTCGACCTCGTCAGGGAGCGGGGACTCGGCGCGAGGACCGTGATCGGCGGCGCGCCGGTCACGAAGGAGTACGCCGACGAGATCGGCGCCGACGGGTACAGCTTCGACGCCGCGAACGCGGTCGAGTGCATCAGGGAACTGACGCAGCGAAGCTAGAGCGGCCCGAGCAGTGTGCGGGAGCTGCCCGCGTGAGAGACAGGGCCTCGGAGGAGAAGGCGTGAAGTCACTGCTGGCGAGGATCGGCGAGAGGCGCGTCGTCATCGCGGACGGCGCGATGGGGAGCCTGCTCATCGAGCATGGCCTCGGGCCAGGCGCCGCGCCCGAGTCGCTCAACCTGGCGCGCCCGGACGTGCTCCGCGACATCACGGCGCGCTACATCGAGGCCGGGGCCGAGATCGTCCACACGAACACCTTCGGCGGCTCCCCCCTCAAGCTCGCGGGTCACGGGCTCGACGAACAGACCGAGGAGATCAACCGCGCGGCCGTGCTCGCGGTGCGCGAGGCGATCGGCGGGGACGGACTATCTTCCGAAGTGCACACACAGTACATCTCCGCGTCCGTCGGACCGAGCGGGAGGACGCTGGTCCCGTACGGCGACACCGAGCACGATGTGGTCTTCGAGAGCTTCCAACGGCAGGTCGCGGCGCTCGTCGCGGCGGGCGTCGACGCCCTCACGATCGAGACGATGATCGACCTCGCTGAGGCGAGGCTCGCCGTCGAGGCCGCGCGCTCCGTCTCGACCAGCATCCCCATCATGGCGACGATGACGTTCGACCTCCTCCCCCGCGGCGCGTACACGATCATGGGCAACGACATCCCGACGGTCACACGCACGCTGCTCGACGCAGGCGCGGATGTCGTGGGCTCCAACTGCGGGAACGGCTCGGAGACGATGCTTGTGATCGCCCGGGCCTTCCGGGACGCAACCGACGCACCGCTGCTCTTCCAGCCCAACGCCGGTCTCCCGCGCATCGAGGACGGCGCCACCGTGTTCGACGAAACGCCCGAGCAGATGGCTGCCCGGGCGCCTGCGTTCGTCGATCTCGGTGTCTCGGTGCTGGGCGGATGCTGCGGGACCACACCCGAGCACATCCGCGCCATCCACGCGGTGATCGGCTAGGGCACAACACTCGCCCGATGCCACTCAAACGAGAAGGGCCGCCCCGCTTGCGCGGGACGGCCCCTGTGGTTCTATCGATCTGCGACGTCAGTCGCCGACTACGCCTCGATCTTCGTGACGTTCTCGGCAGCCGGGCCCTTCTCGCCGTCAACGACGTCGAACTGGACACGGTCACCCTCGGTCAGGGTCTTGAACTCGTCGCCACCCTGGATAGCCGAGAAGTGCACGAAGACGTCCTTGGAACCGTCCTCGAGCGAGATGAAACCAAAACCCTTACCATCGTTGAACCACTTCACCGTTCCGGTCGTGCTCACTGTGTACTGCCTTTCCTGATCTCGCCGGTCGGAGGTCGATCCCCGTTCCGACGATTGTCACCGGAGCCGGTCCATCCGGCTATCCGGCGTCGTTCCTTGCGGGGCGCGATTGCCCCTGCAGTGTGACGACCCTATCGTTCGTCGGTTTCTTCCTGCCCGACCGTTCCCGGGGGCCTCATGGCGCCCCGGAAACGAAAACAAGGGACTGGCTTCTGCGCCAAGTCCCTCGTAAGAGCATTCGGATATGTCACCATACCGACGTGGTCGCCTCTGCTGTAGACCAGTATAGCCCGGTGACCCGGGATGTCAAGGCCCGAACGCAAATGCCCATCCGGATGACTTCGATTGATTGCTGCCTCAGCGGCAAGAAGGCCCAATAACCTACTCTATCAGCAGCATTGTGTCGGTCGGTACGACGCCGGCGATTTTCGGGCGGCAGCAGTGGACACACGGCCCGGCAGCCCACGGCACGCCTGTGCTACTCCTGTGGGGCAAGCTCCCGAAGCCGCTCCGCAGCGTGCTCGAACTCGGGGTCGAGCGACAGGGCTGCACGATAGGCCGCCTCGGCGCCCTCGATGTCGCCGGCATGTTCCAGCGACTCACCCAGCGAGTCCTGAGCGTTGGCGGACTCGGGGAAGACCTCGGCGTTGAGAGCGAGCGTCGCGACAGCTTCGGGCACAGAGCCTCGTCTGAGCAGACCGTAGCCAAGCCGGTTGAGCTGATCCTCCGAGAAATCGTAGCGGCTCGGCTCGGCATCCCGGAGCCGGAAGTACATCTCCCTCGCCGCGTCGACGCCCTGCGTGTCGATCGCATTCCGCATCACGGCGGACATCCCGACCTTCGGGGCATGTCCGTAGACGACGTCGAGAACGCCCTGCGCGATGCCGCCCACGTCGGTCATGCCGAGGTTGTTGATCAGCACAACGCAGACGCCGTCCTCGGGGACCCGCCAGACGAGGCTGTAGAAGCCGTCCCCCTGGCCGGGGTGACGGATGACCTTCCTCGATTCGCCGCCCGGGCCGACCGGCATGTCGGTGACGAACCAGCCGAATCCGTAGGGGCCGACACTCGGCGTGAACATCTGCTCGCGCGCCTCTTCCGAGAGCACAGCGTCCGTGTAGAGCGAGCGGTCCCAGAGGTAGAGATCGCCAACCGTTGAGTAGAGACCGCCGGCGCCGCTGGCCAGCGTCGCCTCGACGTACTCGGGCTTCCTGAGTCCATCCGCGCCCCGGTCGTAGCCATCCGCCCGTCGTTCCATGATGCGGCGTGAGTCGTCCATCCCCGTATCCGCCAGTCCGACAGGGCCGGTGATGATATCGCGCAAGATGTCCTCGTAGGGCGCGCCGAAGACCTCCTCGACGACGGCGCTCAGCACTATGTAACCCGCGTTGTTGTACGCGAACAGCGCTCCAGGCTCCGACTCGAGGTCGCCGCTGCAGTAGGTCATCACGGCGTCCTTGAGAGGCATCCCCGTACGACCCTCCTCGTTGATCATCTGCGGCACGCCCGAGCGGTCGATGCCCGATGTGTGATTCAGAAGCTGACGGATGGTGACCTGCTCCCCGGTGTCCTTGCGGTACCAATCGAGCACATCCGAGAGCTTCGCATCCAGGTCGAGCCGACTCTCGTCGACGAGGTGCATCACGAGAGCTGCCGTGAACTGCTTCGAGAGCGAGCCGATCCGAAACCGCGTGTCCAACGCATTGGGAATGTCCCACTCGCGGTTGGCGAGACCGTACGCCTTCTCGATGATGACGCCTTCGCGGTCGGCCACGACCATCGTCCCGCTGAACTCATCAATGCGCGTGTACTCATCCATCAGTGAATCGATGTCGCGAGCGACGCGAGCCCGGTCGATCTCGAGTGGCGCACGCTCGAGTTCCGCGGCTTCAGCACCGGCGGTCGGCGCCTCGAGCTTGCGCAGCATCCTCTCGGCGTTCACATTCCTGGGATCGAGTTCGAGCGACCTGCGATAGCTCGCCACGGCCTCCTCGGTGTTGCCCTGCGCGGCAAGACCCTCGCCGAGACTGTCGTACGCGTTCGCGTCGTTCGGGAACAGCTCGGTGGCGACACGGAACACGGCGACCGCGTCGTCGACGCGGCCGGCTTGCAGACAGCGGTAGCCGGTGGAGTTGAACCGCCGGGGTGAGACCTGCGGATCGTCCGGATGGAGTTCGCGCCACGCTTCGTACGCGGCGACCGCGCCATCGGCATCGCCGGCGAGCAGCATCTCGAGCGGGGCCATCTCACCCGCGGCCATCTTCGCGCCCTCGCGCGCCTCGGCGGGGATGCGGCCGATCTCGTCAGAGAGACCGTTGAGGAGGGCGATCGCGGTACCATCGTCGCCGCGCACGACGGTGAGCTCACCGCCGCGCTCAAGGCAGACGAGCGTGTCCGCCGCCACGGCGAAGAGCCGGTAGGCCGGAAGTGCTGCTCCCTCGACAACGAGTTCGTCACCGTCGCGCTTGATCGTCACGACCTCATCACAACCGACGCGGTAGCGACCGGCCAGCGCGTCGAGCGCATCGTCATCAAGGACGAGAGCCTCACGCGTCGGTCTCACGTACCCCGGCCACCCGTAGACGGTCGCGATGCTCCGGAAGACCTCGCGCACGAGGTTGATGCCGGCATGCCCGTTGGTCAGGACGACGGCGCCGTATCCGTCCGTGCGGTGCGATGTGTAGCCCGCGACGAACCCGCGCCCGTCGCCGATGTGACCGAAGTAGGGCGCGCTGCCGTTGAAGTCATAGAGGAAGACGCCGAGGCCGTAGTTTGACGCCTCCTGCGGCGAGATCATCTGCCCGACGAGTTCCTGCGGGAGAATGCGGTTGCTCCGTCCGTGAAACGACTTCTGGAGTTCCACGATGAACGCGGCGTAGTCGGCCGCCGTCGTGTAGAGCCCGCCCGCGGCCGTGTGTCCGACCCACTGCACCCGGTCCGGATAGAGAGCGCCGTTTGTGTTGTGGCCGCTCGCCCCGCCGGGGAGGACCCCCGAGGGCGGCGGGACGTCGAGCGTGCTGTGCTTCATCCCGAGCGGCTCGAGAACACGTTCGGCGACGCACTCGGCGAACGGCTTCCCCGACTTCTCCTCCATCAACAGACGCATCGCCGTGAACCCGCTGTTGGAGTACTGGAACGTCGTACCGGGTACGACGTCGACGACGGCGGGTCTCGTCGTCGCCGGTCTCTCCCCATTGAGAATCTGAAGCGCCGTCGGGAATGCGTCTGCCGCATAGACCTGTCCCGGGCTGAAGATGAACCCTCCGGTGTGGTTGAGCAGCCGGCGGGGCGTCGCCTTCTCCTCGTGCGTGAACTCGTTGTCGGGAATCTGCCATCCGGTGAGCTGTTCGTTGATGTCCCGGTCGAGATCGATGAGGCCATCGGCGACCATCGACAGCGCCGCCGCCGCGGTCACCGCCTTCGTCACCGAACCGACACAGAAGGTGGTCGTTTCGGTCACGGGCTCCGACGTCCCGGCGTCCGCCACGCCGTAGTACGCGACCCACTTCACCTCAAAGTCCTCGATGACGGCGATGGAGACGCCTGGGACACCGTAGTGTTCCATCCGCTCCGCGAGCGTGTACGGCCGCTCACCGGCGATGACGTGATTCGGCAGCAGGTTCGACTCGACGCGCGCGCGCTTCTCATCGACCGACTGCGCGCGGCAGAGATCGAACGGAAGCACCGTGAACAGGAGACAGCATATGAGCAGAGTGATCCCGGATTCCCGCATCGGACTCCTCCTCCAAACGATGACACAGTACACCGGCAAGACGGCATGCGGGGCACCTCGAGCCTGTGCACGAGATGCCCCGAGATGGTCATATCGGAGTGTACTCTGTTCGAGCGGCCGTTCCTACTTGAGAAGCACCATCTTGCGGCGCTCCTGCGTCTCACCCGCGGTCAGACGGTAGAAGTAGATGCCTGATGAGGTCTCACGCCCACTCTCGTCCCGGCCATCCCAGACCACGGCGTGATCGCCGGCCGGGAAGGAGCCCGATGCGAGCGTCGCGACCCGCCTCCCGGTGATGTCGTACACGGAGAGGTCGACGACCGCCTCCGTCGCGAGAGCGAAGCCGATCGTGGTCGTCGGGTTGAACGGGTTCGGCGCGTTCTGTCCGAGGACGAACGGACGACCGGCGAACACGTCATCGTTGGAGACACCGGTCACTGCATACATAGCCTCGGCGAACTCCGGCCGGTCGATGAACGGGTTCCGGTTGCCCTGCAGCGCGTAGACGGTCCCGTTGCGCTCGAGCTCCTTGCGGCTCACGGGATCCTCCAGATGCCACTCGAGCATCATGTCGATGGCCCACGGGAGCAGGTCCGCGCCGTCGGTCATGTCGCTGCCGGGCCACGACCCGTCCTCGCTGTAGTACCTCGCGGTGACGTAGAAGTAGCTCCGCGCGAAGTCGCCCTTGTACGCGTCGATCGGCTCGAACGCGATGCCCGAGTACCCGGGGTAGCTGCAGTTGCCGCGCTTGCTGCCGTTGAGCGATGTCCAACTCGGCGAGTCCACCTCACCGTAGGGATACGAGCCGCGCTGGTTGTTCACCCAGTTATCGGTCGGATACACCATGAACAGGTCGGAGTACATCGGCGAGACCTCGCCCCCGTACCAGCTGCTCGGCCAGCAGTGCTCGCGGTTGTACCCGGTCCCCTCGACACCCCCGACCCCACCTTGGTCGATCCCGAAGGTGTACTCGTACGGCGGCGTGCCCCCCGGGATGTCCGAGTACATGTCCCACACCTTTCCGTTCGGCTTGTCGTCGGTGCTGTAGAAGGCGGTCCAGGTGTTCGTGTAGCCGATCGGTGTGTGGCCATCGATGATCAGGTGAAGCGCAGCGCGGAGCGGTTCACCGATGAGCCCCATCGCGCTGTCGTAGTACCCGGCCGGGATCGTGATGTCAACATAGTCGAACCCGTAGCTGATGTTGACCATCGCGTTTCCGTAAAGATCCTCCACACCATCGACGACGAGCGTGTAGTCCGTCGGTGTCATCGTCGACACGGTGAGCTCGACCTGATCGTGGTGCGACGCGAGCCGCTCGGCGGCGCTGACGGTCAGACCGGCGATGGTGTAGTTGCCGACGGTCTCGGCGGTCGTCTCCTCGACGTCCTCGGTGAAGGTCACGAGCACGGTCGTCTCATCGGTCGCGTAGACCTGGAAGAGTCCGGGCGCGACCGCGTCGCCGGTCCAGACGATGTCGGACGCGTCGCGCGGCTCGAGCTTGAAGCCGCCCTCCCGGTACGCCAGCGGGCAGGTGATCTCGTAAACGGAGCCGAGCGTCGGCGACGACGCGTAGCCGAAATCGTCGACGACTCCCGCGCCGCTCCCGTCGTCGATCTCCCACTCCCCGTCACCGAGTGACGTGTTCGTGCACTCGGCATCATCGACCACGACGAGCACGCCCTCGTAGTCCTCGGAGGAGAGCGCGGCCGTGCTGACAGGCGTGGCGGCCGGCATCGACGCGGCGGGTGACGAACTCAGGACGTCCGCGCCGACGATGAACGTGCTGCCCGCGTTCAGGCCGTCGCTCTCCGTGACGGTCCCGCGAATGGTCACGGTGTCACCGACCGTGGGTGCCGTGACAACGCTCCGCGCCCACATGCCGCTCCTGGCACCGGTCCCGTCCTGAATGGTGAAATAGCCCCCGTACTGCCCGGTCACGACACCGGAGGTGATGGCCGCGTCCCCGTCATACGGAGACGCGGATCCGGCGCCCTGGATCTCAGCGATGGTGAGCGTGTACGGGAGCGCATAGCTCCCGACGTCGGAGACGCTCGTGCCGGGCAGGTCGTTGGTCGCCTCGATCTTGTAGTAGACGGTCGTGCCGGCGGTCTGCGACGGGATGGGCGCGTCGGTCTCGTAGGTGTCACCCGAGGCGAGCGACATGCCGATCTCGTTCGTGAGTGTCAGCGGGTGCGTGCCCCAGAGGAGCGAGACGGACGTGATGGCCGTCGTATCGGTGACGTCGGCCGCGATGTCGACCGTCTCACCGGGGAGCGGCGCGGCCGGATCGGTGACGATGTCGGTGATCGTCGGGCCGGGAGCCTGCACGATGGTCTCGTGCGTCCCGGGCGTCCCATCGGTCGGGTAGTTCGCCGCCGTCGCAGTCCACTCGGACTGGTCGTATGAGGTGTTCGGAACGAGGATGTCGTCGTTGCGAACGTAGTCTTCGTTCTCGAAGTGCGTCCCGGTCACGACGGCGTAGTCGACGATGACCGAGCTCGCGTTGAGGAGCTTGGCGCCATCCCCCACCTTGCCGTTCCACAAGCTGCTGTTGCTCGACCACGCCTCAGCAGGGAAGTCGACCTGGAACGCGATGACCGTTGTGGCGTCGCCGCAGACGAGCGCTTCGCCCGGGTCGATGCTTCCTGAGAGCGGCCACGTGAAGATGTCGCCCGAGTTGCCAACGGCGACCAGGTCCCATCCCGAGAGATCGACGGCTGTCGGGCCGGCGTTGTAGATCTCGATGAACCGGTCGGTCAGGTAGTTCAAACGCGGGTCGCACATCTCGGAGATGAGGACGGCCGTCTGCGCGCGTGCCGGCGCGGGTCCCGCAAGGAGCGCCGATGCGAGGACCAGCAGTCCCATGGCCAACGTCGTGAATGCCCTCATCAGGTCTCCCTTCAGTCTGGTGCTCGAGTGCGCAGATGCCCATCGGGCCACGCTCGCGTGTGACGCGCGTCGGTCGTGGTCTCTCAGGCGGGTGCCCACACCCGCTAAGCGCTATTATATCACAGATTTAGGGCCTTCAGGCAGGATATCGAGCCCGGAGGGGGTCCGAGAGCCGACTCGACTCGCCCGATCTGCCCCGGGAGCTGCAAGAGGAACACCGCGACGTGCTAGTCCAGGGCGAGGATGACGAGCAGCAGGGCGAGCAGGAACAGCCAGGTCGCCGCGGCGCGCATGGTGGCACGTTTGGCCTTCTTCGCCTCCCACCACGTCCGGGGACGAACGCCCTGCGCGACGAACGCGGCGACTCCCGCGAGGTTGATGCAGATGACGTTGACGGCTACGAGAAGGAAGGCACGGGATGCCAGTGCGACATCGCCGTTCCCGAGCAGGAGGCCGCAGGCGACAACAGGGGGAAGCAGCGCCACCGCGACGGCGACGCCCGTCAGAGCTCGGGGACGCCCGGCAGTGAACGCCAGCGCTCCGGCAGCGCCCGCGCAGAGCGCAAGCGCGACATCCGCGTAGCTTACCACAGTCCGTTCTGCGATGGCCGGAACGGATGCGTCCACGGACAGCACAAGACCGGCCACCAGCGAGAAGAGCAGGGCCAGTCCGACACCCTCCCCGAGCGCGCGGAGCGACCTCCCCATCAGACCCGCGTCACCGAGACTCGTCCCAACGGAGAGCGCAGCGTTCGGTCCGTACAGCGGAGCGATGACCATGGCACCGATGATGACCGCGACGTTGTCCTTGAGAAGCCCAACGGAGGCGACGACTGCGGAGAGCGCAAGAAGGATGTAGAAGGTCGGACCGACGGTCGCGCCGTCGAGAGCGTCCTCGTAGAGCTCCTCGCGACTGACGCGCCACTTCGAACCGAACCCGACCGTCACACGTTTGGACGGCGCCGGGTCCACAGGAGGCTCGACGTGCGGGACCGATGCCTCCGCAGGGACAAGCACCATGCGCAGCCCGGAACAACCTGCGCACTCCGTTTCGATGCTGTCCATCAGCGGCTCAGTATCCCCGGCAAGGACCACGACGTGAAACACCGCGCCCGAGTCGGACGCCTCAAGCTGCCACGTGCTCACCGAGCCGTGGGCGTCGAGGAGTTCGACGACGCGGGCCTCGTACTCGGCGGGAACCGCGATCTCGAGAAGTCGGAGTGCCATGCGTCCCTTCTATCACAACTCCAGCGCATTCTCCAGCGCGCGGAAGAGCGGCCAGAGTGCGTGTTCCGTGTTCCCGATGGCGGTCAGCGTCACACCGCTCGCGTAGACGGCGGACCGGAGGGCCACACCCGGATCGGAGCCCTCGACGAAGTACTTGCGAACGGTCTCCGTCGGACGGTCGATCCAGACGCCGTACCCGTAGTGGTTGTACGGCGGCTTGTACCCGGTGGCGACGCGCGCCTCCAGCAGCTCGGCCGTGATCTCCTCGGTCAGGAGTCGATGCTCGTCGAGCGCACGCCAGAAGGCTGCCATGTCGGGCGCGGTCGTGTAGGCGCCGCCATCCGGGGCGCCGATGATGGGCACCGCGAAGAAGTTCGTACGCCACGAGCCGTCGTCGTCACGGATGTACGCGTACGCCGTCCGCTCCGGGAGCCGGTCGGTGGCGAAGTAGCCCGAGTCGACCATCCCAGCCCGGTCGAAGACGTGCCGCTGGACGTGGTCCTGGAACCGGCAGCCCGTCACGGTCTCGACGATGAGACCGAGGAGGATGTACCCGCCGTCGTTGTAGTCGAACCGCTCCCCCGGCGCGAACTTCATCGCCTTGTCCTGCAAGAGCGGCAGGAAGTCGTGCGGACCGCGCACGTGGTACATCGGCCGGTCGCGCCAGAGCTTCTCGTAGTCGGGATCGATGTCCTCCTCGAAGTACGAGGTGATGCCCGATGTGTGCGTGAGCAGGTGTGCGACGGTGATGCCGGGCGCGTGGTTCGGGAACGCCACGTCGACGCACTCGGCGAGCGGCGTATCGAACCCGAGCTTGCCCTGCTCCACGAGCTGACAGACCGCAACGCTCGTGAGGACCTTGCACCCGGACGCCATCTGGAACCGCGTGTTGGCGCGGTTGGGGATCGACTCCGAGCGGATGGCGTCCCCTCGGACGGTCTCGAAGAGCACGTCGTCTCCGGCACTGAAACGGACGACTCCCGAGAACGGCTCGGGGTCGGTCTGCGCGTCGATGATGCGGGTCAGTTCCTGCGTGTCGAGACGCATCGATGTCCTCTCATTCGCATCCACGCCCGCCCGCCGGGGCACGTGTCGTTGAAGCTGCACTTGCCGCACTGGGTCGGCATGAACAGCGCGAAGTGCGCCGCGACGAGCACCAGATAGACCGGAACCAGGTACCAGCTCGTCCGGAAGACCCAGTAGAGCGGGAAGAGGATCAGGACGACCACCATGGTCTCTCCGGCGGCCGCGTTCCGACGGAAGAAGCCCTCCTCGAACTCCTTGCGCGGGTAGAGCACGCCCGAGAGCATGTTGCCGAGATAGACCCCGCATAGGGCGGGGCAGTACCGACTGCGGTACGGACACCCGATGCAGCAACCGGCCTGGAAGACGTTCGTGAGAAGGTAGAGCCCGACGAACGTCGCCGCGAGATGCGGCGCGTGAGTCCACAGCAGATACGTTGTGCCGACGAACACAACGACGAACGGAACCATCGACAAGGCGTAGAGCCACTTGTCGCGCGGCGTCCACTCGTACGGCTCTGGTCCCGAACTCACAGCTCGTGGTCTCCTTATGGCGGCCGGGACTGCGGCAGCGACCATGATCGCGGCAGCTGCCCCCGCTGCAATCGTCAGATGTCGCGGCCGGCCAGCCACTCACTCAGGACGTAGCCGGGGGTGAAGCGCGACTCGCTCCGTTCGCGGGACCACGCGAGGATCTCGGGTGCGCACGCCGCCGGCGTACAGAGGTACTCCCGTCTCGGCACGGTGCGCACGCGCCAGAGGTCGAGACGGTCGGCGTCCCAGCAGGTCTGCACGGTGATGTCACCGTCGGTCGCGCCGTCGGTGTGGTGTTCGCACGCGGTGACCAGGAGCGCGAACTCGGGGTCGGACAGATCCAGATGCTGGGCGCGGAGCTCAGTCGCCAGCGCTCCCCCGCGCGCGCCGTGTCCCGGATCGATCGCCTCGTTCACCCGCCGCGCGTCGTGGAACACCGCGAAGAGCGTCACCACGCGTTCGTTCGCGCCCGTGCTTGCAGCAAGCCGCAACCCGTTCTCGAGCACACGAGCCCAGTGCGAGAGCCCGTGCGTGCCGAGGACGGGGAGCGTGTACCCGTCGATGAGCGCCTTCATGAGATCCTGGTCGATCATGGATCGCTCCGGTGCCGATCAGCCCTGTTCTCGGAGCATGTCCGAGACGATCCGATAGGCGGCGGCGACCGCCGGGAAACAGACGGTCTGAGGGATGTCGGAGTCCATGTACTTCATGCGCGACTCCGCCGTGGTCAGGTCCGCGCCGGTCAGCTCGCGACAGGTGTACGCTCCCATCTCGGCCTCGAAGCGGCGGCGGAACTCCTGTGGCACGTCGAGCTTCGCGATGGCCTCCTCCATCGTGTCGCCCTTGCCCAGCTTCAGACTGATCGCCATCACGGCCCCGACGACGGCGCCGCAGACTGCTCCCGAGTTCCCGATGCCGCCGGCGAAGCCGAACGCGATCCCGGGGATAGTGCTCGAATCAAACTCGATGTCGAACTCCTCGCACACGGCGAGGAGCACGGCCTCGGCTCAGACGTAGCCTGTGGCCATCAACTCCGAGGCGCGGTTCTGCTCCATGACTCCCTCCGTTCGTTGGATGCCGTTGGTTCCGTCTCTACTTCATCCCGAGCCTCTTGCCTGCGGCCAGCAGTCTGACCGCCTCGCGGATCCGCCGTTCCCGCGTCTCGTCGCGCTTCGCTGAGTCGATCCACCCGATGTACGCACGACGGTACGATGGCGCGAGCTGCTCGAAGAATCCCCAGGCCTTCTTGTTCTTCTTGAGCGCCTTCTCGATGTACGCCGGGGGCTTGGTCGCAGAGGGCCTTGGGGCGTCGCCGCTTCTCCCCGTCGGAGCGCGGTCGAGACCCGCCTGCGTCAGCAGCCCCTGCTTCTTCATGGCTCTGTATCTCCGGCGGTTGACGGTCGACCAGTTGCTGTTCGCCTTCCGCGGGGTGAACTTCTGCACGTAGCGGTCATCGTCGAGACGTCTGACCAGGCTGTCGATCCACCCGAAACAGATCGCCTCTTCGACCGCCTCATCGTAGCTCACACACGGAACGCCGGTGTGCTTCTTGTGGAACACGAACCAGACCCCGGGCGAGGAGTCGTGGTTCTTCGCAAGCCACGCCCGCCATTTCGCGCGCGTTCGCACATCCAGCGTCTTGAGCTCATCAGGAGACATGGCCCCTCCGCATCCTCTCGATGCATCACGGACTGTGTTCGGCCTGCTCGGCCTCGCAGTCACGGAGCGCTGCACCGCACGATGTGCAGGTCTTGAGGTACCACCAGAACCGCGTGCCACACTCGGGGCAGCTCCATCGCGCTCTCTCGTGCTCCAGCCACGCGGGGAGCCCCATCGTGCGCATCGTCTCGGAGTTCCTCACGACGGCCGAGTGGTGCGCGAAGTCATCGTCCCGGAACGCGAGCAGCTGCTCGCAGGGGAACTCGCCGCACTCGGAGCAGTGCTCGATGCCCTTTTCCGCCGCGCAGCTCTTGAAGACGCAGTCCCGACAGAACGAGGCGAGCACGTCCGTCTTGCATCCGTGACAGACGAGCTGCTCAGGCTCCATCCCCCACTCCTTCGCCAGCGCCTCGACGGTGCCGTCCTCGTTGCACTGGACAACGCGGCACGCGCCGCAGTAGAGCCCGCAGACGGTGTCGTACCGTGCCTCCATGGTTCCTCCCGTGGTGATCCCTCGCGTCGAGGAGCTAGTCCTCGTTCTGGAGGCGAAGCGCGTCCGCGATCTCTGGGTGCATCACCCACGTGTCGTCGAGCAGGACCTCGCGACCCCAGGGGAAGACGACGAGTGCATCGGTGACGGTGCCGACGACGTCCGGCGCCGGGTCGGCCCACGTGTGACCGACGAGAGCTGCCGTGACGACCTGCTCGGCGCCGCGGGCCCGAACCTCGTTCGCCACGAGCGCCAGCGTCTCTCCCGTATCGGCGATCTCGTCGATCACCGCCACGCGTCGGCTGCGTACGTCCGGCGTGACGCCGACCTTCCAGACCGGATGCTCGTGCACGACCGCGTCGTCGACCCTCCGTGTGACTCGGACCGGGAACATCTCGCAGCGGAGCCCGCACGCGACCGTGGTCGCGGGGAGCAGACCTGCGCGGGCGATGCCGACGACCGTGTCGACGCCCGCCTCCGCCAGCCTCTCCGCGAGCCGCCTGGACAGCATGGCGAACGTGTCCCAGTCGATGTCCTGGACACCCGCACGCTTCTCATAGTCGTAGCTCTTCATCGACAGCTCTCCGCGGGGCTCGTTCCTGACCATAGCATTGACCGGCAGTCATCAACTATGGTATACTTCGGTCCGCCACACGCTTTGAGGATACCACACCTGACGGGGCTTCTCGCACCCACACTCCCGCCCTGGCCTTTCGCAGGAGGCGATCATGTCTATGAGCCAGCTCGCCCGTCCCACGGGCACACTCCTCGTCGCCGCGCTGCTTACGGTGTCACTCCTTCTCGCCGCGGTGGTCCCGGCGCACGCCATCATCGACGACGCCAACCAGCTGTACATCGGACCAGGTGAAAGCTACACACTCGGGGGCGCGCACAGCTACGATGTCTCGGTATATGTCGACGGACTCGGGGTGCTCTACATCCCGGAGTACGACGGTACGACCAACACGGGCTGGCTTGAACTCAAGGCCCCCTTGATCACGATCGACGGCAGCATCCAGGGGAGCGGGTGCGGCTACCGCGGCAGCCCGCCGCCGTACGGTGGTGATGGCGAGGGTCCCGGTGGCGGCAGCAATCCCGGAGGAGGCGGAGGATACGGCGGGGCCGGCGGAGCCAGTGGCTGGGGCAATCCCGGGGGTGCCCCGTATGCGTCCCCGACCGGGACGGACATCGAGATGGGTTCCGGCGGAGCCCACCAGAGCGGCGGCGACGGCGGGGACGGTGGGGGCATGCTCCGGTTGATCGCGGACGAGATCATCGTCTCGGGAGCCGTTCTGGTCAACGGCCAGGACGGTCAGGACCACGCGACACACGACGGTGGTGGAGCGGGTTCGGGGGGTGGCGTCTACATGCAGGCGCCGGACATCTACCTGGACGGACTCGTCTCGGCAAGCGGTGGCGACGGAGGTGACTGCCCGGCACGACGCGGCGGCGGAGGCGGCGGAGGCGGTTGCATCAGGTTCTTCTGCTGCGAATTCGTTCTTGCGAGCGGCGACTACACGACGAGCGGCGGCGCCGGAGGGCTCGGGAGCCAGGCATCCTACAACGGCCAGCCTGGAGCGGCCGGAGTTGTCTACATCGGCACCATCAACGAGCCATCCATCACGACCATCACCGACGTCGACAACGACCAGGGCCGCCAGGTCCGACTCAGCTGGAGCAGATCGTGTCTCGATGATCCGTCCGAACCCGACCCGGTCACCCACTACGCGATCTGGCGCCGCATCGACGAACTGCGCGGGGGTGACCCGCGAGCACCCGAGCGCCTCTCCTACCCGCCCGGCGCCTGGGACTTCGTGCTCAATGTCCCCGCGCGCGGCGAGGATGGCTACAACGCCATCGTTCCGACACTCGCCGACTCCAACGCATCCGGGATGCACTGGAGCGTCTACTTCGTCTCGGGCGTGACCGACGACCCGTTCGTCTACTACGACTCCGCGCCCGACTCGGGCTACTCGGTCGACAACCTCTCCCCCGCCGCGCCCGGCGGGTTCGTGCTCGCTCGCGTCGGTGACACGAACGAGATGGACTGGGAGGAGAGCCTCGCGGAGGACTTCGCGTACTTCACCCTCCATCGCGGCGACTCGGAGGGATTCACGCCCGACGCGGGCAACCTCGTGACGACCCTGACCGGGACGAGCTACGACCACGACGGACCGATCCTCAGCTGGTACAAGCTCGCGGCCGTCGATTTCAACGGGAACGTCAGCCTCTACTCGCTGGCGCCCCCGGACGTGACCGGCGTACCGGACGAGACCGAGCTCGCGCTGAAACTGCGAGTGATCTCGCCGGTGCGCGACGACGTCACTGTGGAGTACGCGCTGGCGAACCGACAGCCGGCATCACTCGTGCTCTACGACGTCGCCGGACGCCTCGTCACCGAGCGGACGCTGAACCCGGCGGTCGAGGGGCCGCACACGGTCACTCTCGCCGCCCGGACCGAGCTGGCGTCGGGCGTCTACTTCGCCCGGCTGCAGCAGGGGGACGAGAGGCGAACCGGGATGGTCGTGGTCCTGAAGTAGCGTCCGCTCGGCTCCGCCAACGACGCATGCAAGACGCCCCGCTCCTCATTGAGGAACGGGGCGTCTGAACACATGCCGAGGCCTTTCGCGGCGGGTTGGTTCCCTACTCGTCCCCCGGCTTCCAGACCTCCCACACACGCCCCGCGAGATCGGGACTCGGTTTGAGTGTCTTCTTTCCCGGTTCCCAGCCGGCCGGCGTTGCCTCGCCTGTCTTGGCGACGTGCTGGAAGGCCTTGATCTGCCGGATGGTCTCGGCGACACGACGTCCGACGGATGGCGTGAGGACCTCCATCGCCTGGATGATGCCGTCGGGATCGATGATGAAGCGACCGCGGATGTTGACGCCTGCTGCCTCCTCGTACACGCCGTACACGGTGCCGATTCGACCGCCCGCGTCGGAGAGCATCGGGAACGGGATGCCACCGTCGACCATCTTCGACAGCTCCACCTCGTTCCAGATCTTGTGCGTGAACCGGCTGTCGGTGCTCATGGACAGCACCTCGACGCCGAGCTTCTTGAACTCCGGGTGTTTGTCGGCAACTGCCGACAGCTCGGTCGGTCAGACGAAGGTGAAGTCACCGGGGTAGAAGCAGAGCACGACCCACTTGCCCCGGTAGTCCGACAGCTTGATGTTCTTGAACCCCTCGCCCTGCACGTACGCCGACGCCTCGAAGTCGGGCGCCTCCTTCCCCACGCGCGCCGTCACCATCGTCCGTACCTCCTGTGGTCTCGTTCCGCTCGCTCCAGTGGTCGGCTCCGAGCTCACCGGCCCGGCAGCAGCCTGAACGCACGAGTCCTTCTCCGGTGCCATGCGGCACCCCCTTCCGGTCTGTGGCGGCGCGCCGTCCACTGCTCCGACGGGCTCCACCGGTCCCTGCCGGCGCCACGACCGCTCTCCCGAGCGGCTAGCGGTCGCGCTCAGCGTCCTCCTTCGTCATCTCCGTCGGCGTCATGATGTCGACGGGGTTGTCCGGGATGTGCTTCTGCCACTCACCGTACATGCAGTTCGGAAGCATGAACCAGTCGACACCCCAGTGGCATGCAGCATCGTCCACTGCATCGGCCCGCTCGCCGATCGCCGCGAGATAGTCATCCGCCGCCGCGTCGTCGCCGAGTCGCACCGGCTTGAAGACCTCCGAGAAGTCGCGGAGGTTGTCACCGAAGATCATCAGCACGTTGTACCTCGCCGAGATCGCGTCGCGTCTCGGCGACTTGTCCGACGACGCGGCCGTCGGTTTGAGCGCGATGCGATCCTCAATGCCCTCGACGTTCAGCCCGAGCCGCGCAAGCACGGCGATCGTATGCTCCTGGTTCGCCGCGTTCCGGTTCGAGAGATAGACGACGCTCACGCCGAGCTCCTCCGCCCGCCCAATGAACTCCTTCGCGCCTGGAACGAGGAGGACCTCCTCCACACCGACCTGCTCGTAGACCGACCAGAGCGCCGGGGTGTAGCTGCACTCGTTCTCGTAGACGAACGTCTGGAAGCTCGTGACGTCGAGGACCGTCTGGTCAAGGTCCAACACGACGGCCGGCCTGAGCGGAGCCGATCCACCCTCCTCGAGCATCTCCTCCATGATCTCCTCGAGGCTGTACGTGGCGGCCCGGTAGATCGTCATGCAGCAGGCATCGTACTCCGCCGCGGTCATCGTGTAGACGTTCGCCAGCAACGAGCCCTGCTCGGGCGGCGCGCCGGCTGCGGAGTCCGCCTGCGCGGGAGCCGCAGCAGCCAGGGTCGCCAGCAAGACAAGCGCGAGGGCGTGTGGTGATCTCATGGGAGTCTCCGATCGGACGATACGGTGCGTGAGGACCCCGTTGTCAGAGTACGTCGGGGCCGGGCCGGCGGACGCGGAGGATCCGCGTCCACGCAGCGCGCGAGGACATCACCGGCTATGATATAGTCTCCGGTGCGCGAGGGGAAGCGCATCGTATGAGCAGGGAGCCATTGAATGGGTGTCAACGTTGCGGCGACGGTGATCTTCGCGGTCGTCACGACCCTCACGCCGGGGCCGAACAACATCCTCTGCGCGTCGAGCGGGGCGCTCTACGGCTATCGGAGGACGCTCCCGTTCATCCTCGGTATCGCATCAGGGTTCTTCACGCTCATGCTCCTCTGCGGAGCGCTGTCGACACTGCTCAGCAGGCACATCACAGCGGCCACCCCGACCCTCCGCATCATCGGCGGGCTCTACATCCTCTGGCTGGCGCTCGGGGTCTACCGCAGCGGTGCGAAGCTCCTGGAACCATCGAGCGAGGCGAAGCCCCTCCGCTTCTGGAACGGCTACGTGCTCCAGTTCGTCAACCCGAAGTGCATCTTCTACGGGCTGACGATGTACACGACGTTCCTCGCGCCGCTGCTCGGCCAGCGCTTCGTCCTCGCATGGACACCCGTGCTCCTCGCGCTCGTGTCGTTCTCCTCGGTCACGACCTGGGCCCTCGTGGGACAGCTCATTCGCCGCTGGATCAGCACGCCGGCGCGCGCCCGCGCGCTCGGCGTCGCCCTCTCGCTCGCCCTCGTCTACACGGCACTCGACCTGGCAGGGCTCCTCCATCGGTAGCGCGCCTTTTCACTGTCCCCGACCCTGAATGGAACTGCGCGCACAATCGTGCTATAATGGGTAGAAACCCATCGCACACGCCACATACCGCGCAGAGAGCAACAGGTGTCCATGAACCCGACACGAACGAGAGCGCTCGCACTCGCCGCCGCGGCGGCCGTGCTCATGACAGCCGTCGCGACTCACGCCCAGACGGTCGAACTGACCTTCCAGGTGAACATGTCCTACCAGATGCAGCTGGGCGCGTTCGACCCCGGCTCCGAGTTCGTCGATCTGGCCGGCACATTCAACGGCTGGGGTACGGACCCGCTCACGCCGCTGGCGGACGCCGACGGCGACAGCATCTACGAGGTCGTGCTGGGCGGGTTCCTTCCCGGCGACTCCATCGAGTACAAGTACCGCCAGAACGGCCAATGGGACGGGAGTGAGGAGTTCCCCGGCGTCGGGAATAACCGGCACTACCTGGTCCCTTTCCACGACGACACGCTGATGGTCTGGTACAACGATCTCGAGCCGGGTGGCGGGTACGACCCGTCGCAGCTCTCGTGGTGGAACGACCGCGTCTTCTACGAGATCTTCGTCCGGAGCTTCTACGACAGCGACGGCGACGGGATCGGCGACTTCACGGGACTCACGCAGAAGCTGGACTACCTCAACGACGGGGATCCCGAGACCGACACGGATCTCGGGATCACGGGCATCTGGCTCATGCCGATCCAGGACTCGCCGAGCTACCACGGCTATGACGGCGTCGACTACCGATCGATCAACCCCGACTACGGGACGATGGCGGACTTCGAGGCGTTCCTCGCGGCCGCACACGCGCGCGGCATCAAGGTCATCATCGACTACGTCATGAACCACTGCTCGAACGATCACCCCTGGTTCGTCGCATCAGCGAACAACGACCCCGCCTACCGCGACTACTTCCGCTGGTCGAGCTACGACCCCGGCGGCTCCGGCCCGTGGGGCCAGACCGTCTGGCACTGGAACTCCTACCAGAACTGGTACTACGGCCTGTTCAGCGGCGGGATGCCCGACCTCAACTACGAGACGCCCGCGGTGAAGGACTCGATGTTCCAGATCGCCGACTACTGGCTCGATGAGATCGGTGTCGACGGGTTCCGGCTGGATGCGGTGCTCTACATCATCGAGGATGGCGACCAGCTCCAGAGCACGCAGGGCACGCTCGATTTCTGGGCGGACTACAACGCGCACGTGAAGGCGACCGCGCCCGACATGCTCTCCGTCGGCGAGGCGTGGACGAACACGAGCACGGTTCTCCAGTACGTCACGAGCGACCGGCTCGACCTCTGCTTCGAGTTCGACCTCTCGTACGCGACCGTGGGCGCTGCGAACGACGAGTACGCGGGATGGATCGCCGACAAGGCGAACCAGGTCTACATGCAGTACCCGTACCTCCAGTACGCGACCTTCCTGACCAACCACGACCAGGACCGCGTGTTCACCAACCTCGGCGAGGACGAGGGGAAGGCCAAGGTCGCGGCGGGTCTCTACCTGACGCTGCCGGGTGTGCCGTTCCTCTACTACGGCGAGGAACTTGGGATGATCGGGAGCGGCGACCACCTCAACATCCGCACCCCGATGCAGTGGACGGGCGGCTCGACGGCCGGGTTCACCTCCGGCACGCCCTGGAACTACATCCAGAGCAACTTCACGACGCACAACGTCGAGAGTGAGGACCCCGATCCAAACTCACTGCTGTCGTGGTACAGGAAGCTCATCCACGTCCGCAACAGCTCCCCCGCCCTCCGGCGCGGCACGCACGCGCCGCTCGGAGCCTCGGACGGCCAGGTGATGGCGTTCGTCAGAAGCGACGAACAGCAGACCGTGCTGTGCATGACGAACACGACGGGTTCATCGAAGAGCGGGATCACCGTCACCGGGAACGCGACCAGTCTCGAACCGGGCGAGCACACGCTCGTCAATCTCCTCGACCCCGGTGACACGCTCGAGGTGACGGTCACGCCGTCCCACGAGATCCACGGACTGACCCTGGACGGACGCGAGACCGCCGTCTACGAGTTCTCCGAGGGGAGTGGCGTCGAACCCGAAGACCCGGTTCAGACCGGACTCCACCTCGAGCGGGGCTTCCCAAACCCTTTTGGCGCCACGACGACCATCAGCTACTCGCTGCCGGCTGAATCTCAGGTACGACTCGGCGTCTACAACGTCGCGGGTCGTGAGGTGGTCGTCCTCCATGATGGGATGCGGCCGGAGGGCCCGCACCACGCGACGTGGAACGGCCGCGACGCCCACGGACGCGAACTCGGCGCCGGGATGTACTTCGTGCGCCTCAAGGCCGGCCACGAGACAAGAACGACCAAGGTGATGCTGCTGCGATAGCGTGACGCCGGTGATGCTGCTGCGATGGAGCAACCCCGTGCCGCCGGACAGATCGGCGCGGCGCGAGACAGGAACGGAAACCGCGGAGGCCCCGGTCGAAGGACCGGGGCCTTTCTCGTCCGCTCCGGACGGGCGGTTGCAGCCCCGCCGGGCTGTGCTAGACTCAGGATGCGGATTTGTCACAGACGACGCTGTCGGCTCGCACCGGGAGGCGGTATGAGAACCCGTTTCGTCACACTCGCTGCGGCAGTTCTGATCCTCTCGTCGCTCTTCCTCGCGTCCTGCTCGTGCCCCGTCGAGACCGTCGAACCGGTCGACGAGGGCCACCAGCTGACCATCATCGGGCTCGGCGACATTCATGGGCAGCTCGACAGCTACACGTCGATGATCGACACGGATGGTGACGGCGAGAAGGAGTCCGTCTCGACCGGCGGCATCGCACGCATCGCGACGATGATCAGAAGCATCGAGGAGGAGAACCCGGGCACCGTCGCGGTTGTCTTCTCCGGCGACGCCCTGTCGGACACGTACTTCCACGCGTTCAAGGGCCGAGCGATCTACGGCCTGATGTCCGAGGCGGGCTGGGAGATCTCCAACTTCGGCAACCACGAGTTCGACAAGGGTCCCCAGGATCTGGCCGCCGCGCTCGGCGCGGCAGACTTCGACTTCCTCTGCTCCGATCTCGCCGTCGAAGGTACCGTGCTCGACAGCCTCTGTGTTCCGTGTCTCGTTGAGGAGTATGACGGCCTCAGGGTCGGGTACTTCTCCCTGATCACCGAGGGACTCCCCTACCTCTCAAGCCCGGCCGAGGTCGAACTCACGGGGACGAACGCCTACGTCGCACTCCAGACGATCCGCGCGCTCCGCGAAGAAGGTGCGCAGGTCATCGTCGCACTCACCCACATCGGTCTCGATGAGGACGTCACGCTGGCGCAGGAGATCCCCGGCATCGACATCATCTTCGGCGGGCACTCGCACAGCTACGTGGACGAGCCGATCCGCGTAGGTGGCACGTACATCGTTCCCGGCGGGTACGGCGGCACGCACCTGATGCGCATCGATCTCGCGACCGATGCGAGGGGGCGGATGGACGTGGGAAGCGTCCGGTACCAGAAGCTCCCCGTCGACGGAAGCGTCCCCGCCGCCGAGGACATCGACCAGCGGCTCGCGGTCTATCGCGACTCGCTGCCGGAAGCGATCGTCCTGGGCATGACGGAGGTCGCCTGGGATCTCTCCTCGGAGGCGGTCCGGTGCGGCGAGTCCCCCGTCGCGAACCTGGTCAACGACCAGATGCGCAAGAAGTTCGGCGTGGACATCGTCATCAACAACGCCGGCGCGTTCCGCGGGAAGAAGATCTACGAGCCCGGCCCCGTCACGGACGTCATGCTCCGCTCGATCGACGAGTTCGGGAACGACGCCATCATGCTGACCCTCGACGGCCACCTGCTCAAGTCGATCCTCGAACGCAGTGCGGCGAACATCTGCGAGGGCGGTCTGCTGCACGCTTCCGGCCTGCGTTACACGATCCAGGCATGGGGGACGGCGCAGGAGATCGGACAGGACGAGACCGGCGCATGGAGCGTGACAGTCCCGGGCGAGCGCGTGACCGACATCGAGGTCCTCGACGCCGACGGGAGCTGGCTGCCGCTCGACCCGGACGGCGAGTACCGCGTGCTCAGCAACAGCTTCATGGTCAACAAGGGCGGCGACGGCTACTTCTGGCTGGGTGAGCACGGCCGGGACATGGAGAACACCTACTCGACGTTCTACTCGATCCTCGAGGAGATCGTGAACCGTGAGGGCGTCCTCAACCCCGAGCCGCCGGACGGACGGCTGAAGATCGAGGGGATGTAGCGGCCCCGGACGGGCGCGGAGGCGAGCACCCCGGAACGACAGGAGCAGTGTGAGAGCGTCCCCGCCAGGCTTCCGACTCCTGTTGCTGGCCGATACGCATCTCGGCTTCGACGAGCCGGTGCGTCCGCGCACGCGGAGGCGGCGACGCGGCCCGGAGTTCTTCGCGAGCTTCCGCCGCGTTCTCAACGACGCGGTCGACCAGCAGGTCGACCTCGTCGTGCACGGCGGTGACCTCTTCTTCCGCTCGAAGGTTCCCGATGCCATCGTGGACCGGGTCTACGCGGAGCTCCTCGCCTTCGCCGGGCACGGCATCCCGCTCGCGATCGTCCCCGGAAACCACGAACGCTCCCGCCTGCCGGCATCGCTGTTCCTCGAGCACCCGGGCATCCACATCTTCGATGAACCCCGAACGTTCGAGTTCGAGCTCGGGGGCGCACGCGTCGCGCTCGGTGGGTTCCCGAACGTTCGCAGGAACATCCGTGAAGACTTCGTGAGCCTGGTCGATGCGACAGGAGTGACCGGCAAGCCCGCCGATGTCCGGCTGCTCTGCACCCACCAGACAGTCGAGGGCGCGCGTGTCGGACCCGCCGGGTACACGTTCCGCAGTGGACACGACGTCATCCGCAGGCGGGACCTGCCGGCGTCGTGCGACGCCGTGCTCGCGGGTCACATCCATCGTCACCAGGTACTCGAGGTACCCCACGACGGTCGTCCTCCCCTGCCGGTCATCTACCCCGGTTCGACCCAGCGGACGTCGTTCGCCGAGGCCGATGAGACCAAGGGGTACAGCTCGCTCGTGTTCTGCGCGGGCTCAGGCGGCGCGTGGTCGCTTGCGCGCCACGAGTTCGTCGAACTCCCGACCCGACCGATGGTGACGGTCGACGTCCCGGGCGACCTGCCACCCGCGGCCGTCGGGGCCTTCCTGGACGGAGTGGTCCGCGAGGCCCCGGCCGAGGCGATCGTCCGGTTCAGAGCGGCCAATCAGATTTCGCCCGCGCTCGCCGCGGCCTTCAGCGCGGGCCGTGTGGCCGAGCGGCTGCCACCGACGATGAACGTCCAGTTCGGGGCCGGTTTCTTCGAGCGCCGGACCACGCGACGCCGGATCGCGGAGCGCGAACCATGAACGACAACACGCGCAGAGAGCTTGCATCAGAGATCCGCGAGCGCGTTCCACGGGCACACGGCGTCTATGCCTTCCTCGACGCCGACGGCCGGCTGCTCTACATCGGCAAGTCGGTCAGACTCAGAGATCGGATGTCGAGCTACTTCCAGCAGGACCCGCTCGAGGCGGACCCACAGCTCGGTCGCCTGACCGCGGGTATCCGGAGCTTCGCGTGGTGGCGAACACACACCGAGCTCCTCGCGCTGCTGCTTGAGGACGTTCTGATCAAGCAGCACCTGCCTCCCGGGAACACCCGACAGAAGGAGATGGAGGAGAACCGCTATCTCGAACTCACCGCCGACGAGTTCCCGACGTGCGTGGTCATCGAGCACGAACCGGACTTCGGTGATCGCGAGGTGTTCGGCCCCTTCAAGGACAAGCACTTCGCGGTGCGGCTCCGCGACACGATGCACGAGTCTCTTGGCATCCGCACGTGTCGTGAGCCCGACCCACGGCGTCGGTGCCTCAAGTACGACATCGGTCGCTGCAGCGGGTCGTGCCGCGGCGCGATCGATTCGGACGCGTACAACGAGCTCGTGACGCGCGCCAGGCAGTTCCTGCGGGGCGACGCTGAGAAGGTGGTAGACGCCCTCACCCGCGCGAGGGATCTCGCTTCATCGGAACGACGGTACGAGGAGGCGGCACGTCTCCAGGACGCTATCGACATGTGCGCGCGGTTCGAGAGCCACCAGCGGTTCGCCGATGTCTTCTTGAGGAGCGATGTGACGGTACGGGCGCCGCAGGACGAGGTCGAACACACGTTCTCGTGTGGCGCGCTCACAGAACCTCGCATCGTGGTCGTGGAGTGCGGTCGGAGCGACCGCTACCCCGCATCCGGCCCGAACCGCTTCGACCCGGCGGCGGCGAGCCGACGCGCGGTGGCGACGCTCCATCGGCCGCCGTCCGCCGACCGGCGGTTCCTCGCCGACCGCACGAGAATCGTCTGCAACTACAAGAACCGCTTCAGCGGCCTCTAGGCTCTCCCCCGATCGGCATCGCGCGTCCGGACCGGGCGCGTCCTGTGGTATCCTCGCGACAGACACGAAACCGAACCAGTGAAGGAGACGACCATGCGAGTCGCAGTCCTTGGAGCAGGCCTCGTCGGCGGACCGATGGCCATCGACCTGGCGAGGAACGGGGAGTTCGAGGTCACCGTCTCGGACATCAGCGAGAAGAACCTGGCGAAGCTGGCCGCCGTGCCCGGCATCACCACCCTCACGGCCGACCTCTCCGACACGAACGTCGTGAAGAAGCTCGCGACCGAGCACGACCTCGTCCTGAGCGCTGTGCCCGGGTTCATGGGGTTCGAGACGCTCCGCGCGGTCATCGAGACGGGCACCAACGTCATCGACATCGCGTTTTTCGGCGAGAACCCGTTCGACCTCGACGAGCTGGCCAGGGAGAAGGGCGTCACCGCGATCATGGACTGCGGCGTCGCCCCCGGGATGAGCAACGTGCTCATCGGTCACGTTGACCATCTCCTCGACAAGACAACGAATGCGGTCATCTACGTCGGGGGCCTTCCGGTGATCCGCGAGTGGCCGTTCGAGTACAAGGCGGTGTTCTCCCCCATCGATGTCATCGAGGAGTACACGCGCCCGGCGCGCTACGTGGAGAACGGCCACCTCGTCGTCCGGGAGGCCCTCTCGGATGCCGAGCTCCTCGAGTTCCCGGGCATCGGCACGCTCGAGGCGTTCAACAGCGACGGACTCCGCTCGCTCGCCGAGACGATCGACGCGCCGAACATGAAGGAGAAGACGCTCCGCTACGAGGGACACATCGAGAAGATGGCCGTGCTCCGCGCGATGGGGCTGTTCGACCAGGAGCCGATCGAGGTCGGCGGTGCGAGCATCCGCCCCATCGACGTCACGGCGAAGCTGATGTTCTCCATGTGGGAGCTCAAGCCGGGCGAGGCCGACCTCACGGTCATGCAGGTCATCGTCGAGGGCGAGAGGGACGGGAAGAACGTCCGCTACGTCTACGATCTCCTGGACCGGTACGACCCCAAGACGGAGACACACTCGATGGCGAGAACGACGGGCTACGCGGCCACTATGGCCATCCGGATGCTCGCTGCCGGTCTCTACGACCGGAAGGGCGTCTCGGTGCCGGAGTACATCGGACAGCAGCCGGAGTGTGTCGAGTTCATGCTCAAGGGGCTGGCGGAGCGTGGCGTGGTCTTCACGGAGCGCATCGAGGAGCTCTAGCACGTCTCAGTGAATGCGCTTGACGGTCCAGGCGTCGTGCACCATGCTACATGGGTTCGTATGACAACTGGTCAAGAACACTGCACTTCAGCACCAGGAGGCTCACGATGAAGCGTCTCGTCTGTCTTATGGTCTTGTCACTCCTTCTGGCGGGCGTGCTCGCCATGCCGGCCCAGGCCGGTCGCATCGGCGGCGGCGTCGAGTACATGAGAACGCTGGGAGCCATCAAGGACGAAGAGGAGTTCGACCCGGACGCGCTGGCGTTCATCGGGTCGTATCAGATGGACCTGACGATGTTCAAGCTCGAGGCCGATGTGGAGTGGGTGCTGGACTTCGGCGGCTCGGACAAGCCGCTGATCCTCCCGCAGGCGTACGCGCTCTTCGGCGACTTCATCTACGGTGGCGTCGGCATCGGGACCGCGACGTTCGATGGCGAGTGGGCCGAGGATCCGTTCTATGCCCTCAGGGCCGGTGTCGTCCTCGAGATGGACAGCATGGACATCGACCTCTACGCGCTCTACCGGTTCCACGACACGAAGATCTTCGAGGACATGGAAGAGGAGGACCTCGACTCGATCACGTTCGCCGCGCAGGTCCGCTTCCCGATCGGCGGATAGCGTTCCAGGCGCTCCGCGGTCGGACCACTGGCTCGCGCGGGTCTCGCCATTCGGACGAACAGCAACGGACACACGAAGGCCCCGGTCCTCCGACCGGGGCCTTCTCGTTTCAGCTCACAGCTGGTCTCGCCGGACGCTACCGGTAGAGCGACTTGATCTGCCCCCAGCTCATGCTCTCGACGGCGACCGCGCCGCACGGGCCGCACCCCGCATCGAACGCGCCGATGAGGTCGCAGCTCCCCGTCGGGTGGTTCCCGGGGAGACACGGCGAGTCCTCACAGAGACTGAGGTCGCCGTTGGCGCTGTCGCAGAACAGCGGATCGAGCGAGATGTTCCCGCTGACGCCCTGCTGAGAGGCGATGGCGCCGGTCCAGTCGCCGCCGGCATTGCCGTAGATGTTCGTGCATATGAGAAGCGGCTCGCTGGCACCGTCGACATAGACCGCCGCTCCGGACGCGCCGAACGCGAAGATGCACCGGTGTACCGACGGAGAAGATGAGTGATACGAGTCGAACGCCGATCCGTCGACCCAGGCGGTGTTGCCGGCGAAGGTGCACCCGGTCAGCAGCGGAGAGCACGACTCGTTGCAGGCGAACCCGCCGCCCCACCCCGCCTTGTTCCCAACGAACACGCAGCCGTCGAGATACGGATGCGACCGATCGAAGATGCGAACGCCCCCGCCATCGCCGCCGCTCGAAGCCATATTCTCCTCGAACACGCAGCCAAGCAGCGTCGGGGACCCGACGCTGCAGTAGAGACCCCCGCCGCAATCGCCCTGGTTCTCCTGGAAGCGGCAGTTGTCGAAGGTCGGCGAGCTGTGGTAGCAGCGGGCGCCGCCACCCTTGAGCGATGATGTGTTGTCGATGAAAAGGCAATCGATGAACTGGCCGGATGACGAATCGCGGCAGTCGACGCCACCCCCGTGCCCATCGACCTCGTTCCCCTTGAACGTGCACCTGATCACCGTCGGTGATGCCGTGATACAGAGCAGTCCGGCTCCACCGGGTCCGGCTCCGCCGATGCAGTATCCGCCGGTGATGGTCAGACCGACAAGCGTCGTCGTGCTTCCCGCGGCCTGACAGTGAAACACCCGTCCCGACTGAAGCGCATCGATCGTCACGCAGTCTGGCTCACCCGCCTCGCTCATGACCGAGACGCCGGGGCGCACGACGATGTCGTGTTCGTAGTAGGTCCCGCAGGCGACGACGACCGTATCGCCCGACGAGGCCGCGTTGATGCCGGCCTGGATCGTCGGCTGGTCCGCCGGCACGTGGATGGTGGTTGCCGCGGCGACAGTTGCCAAGAGAAGGATCGCCGCTGTACACGGCAGACGCAGTGTCCGCATGCTCCCTCCTTTCGTGCGAGGGGCCCCAGTCACCCGCGCACACTCCTGTTGCATCAGCACCGTGTTCCTCTGATGCTCGCGCAGTATAGTGTATCACATCATGGCTTGCCGTGCAAGCCGTCCACGACCCGGATAAGACAGAAGGGCCCCCGGCAGTCCACCGGGAGCCCTCCGTGCGTCAGCCGCTGCTCACCCCGCTCTCGCGCCCGAGAGCGGAGCCGTTGCGTCACTCCCCGTGTGCCAATCGGCGGCACCGGGAAGAGAGCACCCACCAGATGATCGCTGCGACGATGAAGACCGTCAGACCGAAGAGCGTCGTCGTGAATGACTCGGCGATGCCCAGCGCCACGATCGGAGGGCTGATCGCGTCCGCTTTCGAGATCGCGCGGAGCGCGTTGTAGAGCCCGCTCGCCTGCCCGAGAAGTCCGGTGACGGCGCTCATCGCGCCCCAGAAGAGAATGCCGTTGAGCCCGCGCTCGGGCGTGACGATGCTCGAGCCGCCCCCGAACACCTCGACGGCCTTCCGGATGGAGAGAACCAGAACCGCGATCGCCATGGCGAGCAGGGGCCACCCCCACACGCCGCATGAGAAGAAGAAGCGCATCATGATCGTATCTCCCTGTTCATCAGGCCCCGAAGGACCGGGAATGTTCACTGTGTGCTGTCGTCAGTCGCCGAGCAGAACCGCCGCCTGTGCCACCTCGATCCGTTCGATCCTCTCGACGAGGATGTGCCAGAGTACGGATGCGATGATCGCCGTGAAGAGGCTCGCCATGACCAGCGGACAGATCCGAAGCAGCGACCCCGTCACGTGCTGAAGGGCATCCGGTCCACCGCGGATCACCCTCCCGGCGGCGAAGTACATCTCGGCCGCCGCGCCGTAGAGCCCCAGGATGAGCCCCGAGACTCCGAGGGTCAGGATGGGGCCGAGACCGACTCTGAGCCGTCCGGGGCGGTGGTCGCCGCGGACCCAGAGCTGGTAGGCCTTCGACGCCGCCAGAGCGGCGCTCGCAGCGGAGAGACCGAGTATCGGCCAGACGAACGCGCTCGCGTCCGCGAAGAACTCGGCCGTCATCGCGCTCCGACCGGCTACGACGACGAGGAACAGGAGAAGCGCAGCGAACGCGACTCGCTCGCCGCGGGAGCGCACGCGCTCGGACAGCCCCTGGAGGAACTGCCGAGCCGGGCTCTCGTGGATCGAGACGAGTTCGGAGAGCACCTCGTCGGTGATCGTGAAGCTCTCCTCGACACGCCGCGCGGCCTCATCCTCGTCGATGCCGCTCTGGACGTACGCCTCGAACAGGTCATCGAGATCGGTGGCCATCTCCAGGATGATCCGAGACTTCGCGGGCTGCGGAAGGTCCAGCCGTTCATCCACGTCCCGGAGGATTGTCGCGAACCGACTCATCAGATCATCTCCCCGACGATGCCGAAGAACGCATCGAAGAACCGCTGCCACGCCTCACGCTGAGCGGCCGCGTGCCTGCGCCCCTTCGCCGTGAGTGCGTAGAGCTTCCGGCGGCGCTTCGAGCCTCCCCTCGCCCACGTCCCCCGGATCCAACCGTCCTTCTCGAGCTTGTGGAGGATCGGATAGAGGGTGCCGTGGTTGAACCGGAACAGCCCGTCGCTCCGCTCCTCGATCTCGAGGGAAAGCTGATAGCCGTGCTTGTCGCCGTCGGCGAGGATGAACAGGACCAGCGTCTCATTGCACTGGCGTGTGAGGCTCTGGATCTCCAGCTCACGTGGTCCCTTGGGGTTCACCGCTCTCTCCTGACGACCCATAGGTCTGTTCTCGATATATCGAGTCTCTATATATTATCACCCGCCGCACACGGCGTGTCAACCTGATTTCGCCCTCAGGACCGGAAGGATCTCCTCGCCCCTTCAGCAGGACAGTCTCGCAGGGCCGAAATATACATTGTACTTCTATGCATAGATGTGCTATGGTATGGGTGTGGGTGTGGCAGCGACAGCGCCCGCGCACCACGTCAGGCAGGGAGAGCGGTTCCATGGATATCCAGAAGGACCTCGTGGCAGCGTCAGCGACGCCGATCGTCCTGTCCATCCTGAGGCAGGGTGACAGCTACGGGTACGCAATCATCAAGAGCGTGCGCGAGGTCTCCGGCGAACGGATCGCGTGGACCGACGGCATGCTCTACCCCGTCCTTCACCGCCTGGAGGCCGCGGGCTTCGTCAAGGCAACGTGGACGACCGCCGAGAACGGCCGGAGACGGAAGTACTATCACATCACGAGTCAGGGCGAGACCGAGCTTGCGCGCCTACGGGAGCAGTGGGACGTCGTCCACAACGCCCTCAAGCGCCTCGCCGAACCCGACAACACCGGAGCGTAGGAAGAATGGAGCGCACGATGTTCGACCTGGAGTCACAGATCCGCAAGTGGCGTCGGCACACCCAGTCGGCCGGCTCGCTCGGCGCGCAGGACGTCGAGGAGCTCGAGTCGCACCTCCGGGATACCATCGATGAGTTGACGGAACGGGGTGTGAATGTGGAGGAGGCGTTCATCGTCGCCGTCCACCGGATGGGCGACGCCGACGAGTTGCACCATGAGTTCTCGAAGCTTCCGACCGAGAGCGTCTGGAAACAGCTGCTGGTACCTGCTGCCGACGAGGACGCACGTCGCCGCGAGCGCACCGAGTTCACCGTGGTCCTCATGCTCGCGCTCCTCGGCGGACTCCTCGGGAAGCTCCCGGCGGTCTTCGGGCACACGATGGTCGAGGAGAACGCGCTCATCTACGCAAGGAACGCGGCCTTCTTCGCGTTCGTACCCGTTGCGATCTACTTCGTCTGGCGCCGGGCGTTGTCGTGGCGTTTCGCGCTCATCGCATCTGCTACCTTCACCGTGTTCGCCGTTCTGGTGAACGTCTACCCGAGCTATGAGCCGTTCCACAACCAGGCGCTTGCGGTGATCCACGTCCCGATCGCGCTGCTTCTCCTGCTCGGAGTGCTGTATGCGGGTGAGCGGTGGCGCGATTCGAACGTCCGGCTGGACTTCGTGCGGTTCGCGGGCGAGGTATTCATCTACGCGGTGCTTCTCGGGCTCGGCGGTCTGGTGCTCACAGGGGTCGCCGGGGCGATGTTCATCCTCGTCGGCATCGATATCACATCGTTCATCTCGAACTGGCTGGCCGTGTTCGGGGCGTCCGGCATCACGGTCGTCGCCGCCTACCTGGTCGAGAAGAAGAAGGGAGCGATCGAGACGCTCGCGCCGGTGCTCGCACGGGTGTTCACACCGCTCTTCGCCCTGCTCCTGCTCGGGCTCATCATCGCGATGGTGGTCACCGGACAGGCTCCCTCGGAGGACCGTGAGCTCCTCATCATGTTCGACATCGTCCTCGCGCTGGTGCTCGGCCTCGTGCTCTACACGATGAGCGCGCGCGATGCCGAGAAGCCGGCCGAACTCTGGGACGGCATCGTGCTCGCGCTCGTCGTTCTTGCGTTCGCAGCCAATGCCATCGCGTTCTCGGGGATCATCGGGCGGCTTGTCACGTACGGGTTCTCCCCCAACAAGGCCGCGGCCCTCGGCGAGAACATCCTCCTTATGCTCAACCTGGCCATGCTGGGAGTCGGGTACGTCCGGTTCGTCTCCGGGCGCACGACCTACCAGTCGGTCATCGAATGGCAGATGCGGTATCTGCCCATCCACGCGGCGTGGGCGGCGTTCGTCGTGCTGGCGTTCCCGCCGCTGTTCGGGTTCATCTAGCCCTGGTCTTCACCGGAACACGCAAGAGGCCCGGTCCATCAGGACCGGGCCTCCCCTGCTGCTGCACAGCGTGACACCCATATGATCCGGCGCGCCGCGTCAGACCGCCGGTTCCGAGTTCGTCCAGGACTACTCCAGATCGAACCGATCGAGGTTCATCACCTTGTCCCAAGCCTTGATGAAGTCGTGCACGAACTTCTCTTCCGAGTCCTCGCAGGCGTAGAGCTCGGCGATAGCCCGGAGCTGCGAGTTCGACCCGAAGATCAGGTCGACCCGCGTGCCGGTCCACCTCGCCTCGCCCGTGGCGCGGTCGCGCCCCTCGAACACGTCGTCATCCGAAGTCGCCTTCCACTCGGTGCGCATGTCGAGCAGGTTGACGAAGAAGTCGTTCGTGAGCTTCCCGGGGCGCTTGGTGAACACGCCGTGCGGGGACTGCTTGAAGTTGGCGTCGAGCGCGCGCATCCCGCCGATGAGCGCCGTCATCTCGGGCGCCGTCAGGTTCAACAGCTGCGCCCGGTCCACGAGCAGCTCCTCAGCACATACGGAGAACCTGGCTCTCTGGTAGTCTCGGAACCCGTCGGCCGCGGGCTCGAGCACGGCGAACGACGCCGCGTCCGTCTGCTCCTGCGTCGCGTCGGTGCGACCCGGCGCGAACGGCACGGTCACGTCGTGGCCTGCGTCCTTCGCCGCCTTCTCGACGGCCGCGCAGCCACCCAGAACGATCAGGTCGGCGAGGGACACCTTCTTCCCGCCGGACTGTGCGGCGTTGAACTCCTTCCGGATGCCCTCGAGCGCCGTGAGCACCTTGGCGAGCTGGGTCGGTTCATTGACCTCCCAGTCCTTCTGCGGGGTCAGGCGGATCCGCGCGCCGTTGGCGCCGCCGCGCATGTCCGAGCCGCGGAACGTCGACGCCGACGACCAGGCGGTCGCGACCAGCTCGCGGACGGACAGGCCGGACGCGAGGACCTTCTCCTTGAGCCCCGCGATGTCTTTCGCGTCGACGAGCTCATGGTCGACCGCCGGAACCGGGTCCTGCCAGATGAGTTCCTCCGCCGGGACCTCCGGACCGAGGTAGCGCGAGCGCGGACCCATGTCGCGGTGGGTCAGCTTGAACCACGCCCGGGCGAAGGCGTCCGCGAACTTGTCGGGGTGCTTGAGATAGTCACGCGCGATCGGCTCGTAGATGGGATCGAACCGGAGCGACAGGTCGGCCGTGGTCATCATCGGCCGGTGCTTCTTCGTCGGGTCGTGGGCGTCGACGATCATGTCCGACTCGGCCACGTCCTTGGCCAGCCACTGGTTGGCGCCCGCCGGGCTCTTCACCAGCTCCCACTCGTACTGGAACAGGATCCTGAGGTACCCCATGTCCCACTTGACGGGGTTGGGCTTCCACGCGCCCTCGATGCCACTGCTGATGGTGTCGCCACCCTTGCCGCTCCCGTAGGAACTCATCCAGCCGAGTCCCTGCTCCTCGATGCCCGCGGCCTCTGGGTCGGGACCCACGTTCGCCGCGTCGCCGGCTCCGTGGCACTTGCCGAACGTGTGTCCGCCGGCGACCAGCGCGACGGTCTCCTCGTCGTTCATCGCCATCCGCGCGAACGTCTCACGGACGTCGCGGCCGGAGGCAACAGGATCCGGGTTGCCGTCGGGTCCCTCCGGGTTCACGTAGATGAGCCCCATCTGCACGGCGGCCAGCGGGTTCTCGAGATCGCGGTCGCCGCTGTAGCGGCTTCCCGGCTTGTCGCTCGTGGCCAGCCACTCCATCTCGGAGCCCCAGTAGACGTCCTCCTCGGGCTCCCAGATGTCGACACGGCCGCCGGCGAACCCGAACGTCTTGAATCCCATCGACTCGAGCGCGCAGTTGCCGGCGAGGATCAGAAGATCGGCCCACGAGATCCGCTTGCCGTACTTCTGCTTGATCGGCCACAGGAGCCGGCGGGCCTTGTCGAGGTTGACGTTGTCGGGCCAGCTGTTGAGGGGCGCGAAGCGCTGGTTGCCGTGCCCGGCGCCGCCGCGGCCGTCCCCCATCCGATAGGTGCCGGCGCTGTGCCACGCCATCCGGATGAAGAGCCCGCCGTAGTGACCGTAGTCGGCCGGCCACCAATCCTGCGAGTCGGTCATGAGCGCGTAGAGATCGCTCTTGAGCGCATCGTAGTCGAGCTTCTTGAACTCCTCAGCGTAGTCGAACGCGGCGTCCATCGGACTGCTCAGTCCCGAGTGCTGATGAAGGATCCGGAGGTTCAGCTGGTTCGGCCACCAGTCCTGATTTGACGTGCCGTGACTCCGGGTCGAACCGCCCATCCGGCCCGTCACGGGGCACTTCCCACTCTTGCTCATCTCCTGCTCCTCTCCGTCCCCTCCATGCCTCAGAGACCTTCTCAGTCCGATTCCTCTCCCAGTTCCCTTGCACAGCGCCTGCACAAGCCGAGCACCTCGACGCGCATGGTGTCGATGCTCCCGAACCTCGCAACCGATTCGGGAATGGGAAGCGCGTTCAGGTCCTCACTCTCGAAGTCGCGCGTCAGGCCGCACCGAGAGCAGACGTAGTGATGGTGCCGGCTGAGGTTCGCGTCGAACCGGACGACCTCGCGCCTCGGTCCAAGCGTCGAGACCAGACCCAGATCGTTGAGCAACCAGAGCGTCCGATAGACCGTGTCGAGCGACAGCGTCGGCATCGCGGGTCTGAGTGCCTTCAGCACGGCCTCAGCGCTGGGATGCTCCGCGCTGGCTGCGACCTCCCGGAAGATCTCGAGCCGCTGGTGCGTCAGCTTGACGCCCGCCCGCTTCGCCGACTCCTGGAAGTGCTCAACGCGGCGCTCAAGCTCCTTCTCATCTACCTGCACGTGACCTCCTAGATACGAAAGTCTCTCAGACAGGAATGGTACTTCACGCAGGATGGCTTGTCAACCATGCGTGTGGGACCTTGCCGCACTCTGTCCTTGCATTCTCCCTGACATGCGCGATATACTGTGTCACGTTCGTGGTTGTGGCTCCATCCCCCGAAAAGGAGGATCACATGAGGCAGTTGGTCATGATCGTTCTCGCTCTCTCGCTGGTCGCCACCGGCGCGAGCGCCTCCGACCTCGTCATCACCGGCGTGATCGACGGTCCGCTCACGGGCGGCCTGCCGAAGGCCATCGAGCTGATCGCCTGCGCCGACATCGCCGACCTGTCGATCTACGGGCTCGGTTCCGCCAACAACGGCGGCGGCACGGACGGTGAGGAGTTCACCTTCCCGGCTGACTCCGCGGTCGAAGGTCAGTTCATCTACGTCGCGACCGAGGATCCTCAGTTCTCGGCGTTCTTCGGGTTCTCCCCCGACTACATCGACGGCAATGCTCCGAACATCAACGGCGACGACGCCATCGAGCTGTTCATGAACGGCGGCGTTGTGGATGTGTTCGGTGACATCGATGTCGATGGAACCGGCGAGCCCTGGGAGCACATGGACGGTTGGGCGTACCGCGTCGACCAGACCGGTCCGGACGGCACCACGTTCGTCCTGGCGAACTGGTTCTTCAGCGGGGTCAACGCACTCGACAACGAGACGTCCAATGCGACGGCCGCCACGCCGTTCCCGCTGGGCACGTACACCTGCCCCAGCGCGTCTCCGGTCGAGTCCTCGACCTGGGGCATGGTGAAGGCGCTGTACCGCTAGACGCATCAAGCAGAGAGCAACAGACCCCCGCAGCTCACTGAGTTGCGGGGGTCTTGCTTGTGGTAGGGGCGGAATGCACGCACCGAGCCCGGTCCTGACGGACCGGGCTCGGTGTGATCTGGCTCCCCCGCGGTGAACGCTGTTCGAGCCTCCGGACTCAACGAGAGCCATCGGAGTGAGCGTCGACTGGAGTGCGTCCCAAGAGGTCGAAAGGCGTGTGTATCCGCAGCACGATTCGTCCTCCCAGGAACGGCTCATCACAAGCGGTTCGCGTTGCCGCACTGAAGCGGCTCGGGTGGTTGTATCCAGGAGCGATGCGACCGGATGGAGACTTCAACGCTCCGCCTGCACTACGATCCGATTCCAGACGTGTTGCCCTTACTGAATCGCGGCATGGGTCGTGCGGATCTTGATCGCTGTCCCATAGTCGGTGTAGTCGGTGTAGTCGCCCTGCATCCACAGAACACACGAGAGATGCGGAGGCAACCCCCTCGGAACCAGTGGACGAACATTGTCCTCGCTCGATCCCGAGGTGATGGGCTCAGAACTCCACGTCTTCCCGCTGTCGAGCGTCGTCCATCGTTCTATCTCGAAGACCCCATCGATGGATCGCGACAGATAGACGACGGTGGGATCTGCGTAGTCCAGGGCAATCCCGCCAGAGTAGTGAGGCTCGAAGTGTTCCTCCCCGCGCTTGACATCCGGGAACCATGGACCCGCGTAGACGATTTCATGATCTTCCCAGACCGAGCCGTCCCACGCTGCGTAGCGATAGCGGTGGTCCGTCTCCGCGGGGAAGACGGCGTAGACGATGACAGGATTCCCGCTCGAGTCTACGGCCAGATCCCAGATCCATGCACGCGCACCGGTTTCGCGGGCATTGTAGACCAGATCGCTCTCTGACGGAGCTACCGGCAATCCCCTCATATCGCATATGCGCGAGCCATCGGCCCTGTATAGAGCACCATCGCGATAGCACATGTAGTAGATGCTATTGGTCGGTTCGACACGAGGATGACCGTTCGTGAATGCGAAGTGGATGGCCTCTGCTCCGTCCGAGTAGACCTTCACATACGGCCTCTCTCCTCCCTCGAGAAAGGTCGTGGGCTCACCCCATGAGTCCCAGTCCTCTGACGTCGAGAACACGGGTCGATAGCCCGGCCCCCTCCAGAAGACGTAAGCTCTCTCGCCCTCGCTCGAGAGGAGAACGGGGTTCGGATACGTGTGGCCGAGCGGATCAGTCGTGTAGTCGGCCACAATACGTTGATTGCCCCAGGACGTGATGTCCTCAGGATTCGTGGAAACGCGAAAGAACAGCCACGCTCCACGATGACCGCTGTAGAACACTGCCAGACGCCCATCCGGGCGCACCAGGATTGCTGGATTCGCATGATCGTCAACTTGCAGTCGGGGATGCACCACCGCCGCAGCGACCTCCCCGGTGTCATGATCATAGTGGGTGACCACGATGTCTCCCGAGGCATTCACGTGTCCCGAGTACGTTCTTCTGTGCATGCCATCGTGGAAGACGGATCTTGGGTCTGCGATCCAGCACCAGGCTCCGTTGGGCGAGACGTCTGCGTACGTTTCACCGGGAAGTCCTGGCTCACGGCCCACTGACGATCTGATGTCAGTGCGCACGACGGAAGAGGCTGGATCCGGGAGCCGAGTCTCTGAGTCAACGAACGTTGGGGGCAAGCGGTCGAGTCTCGTGCGTGGCAACGGGGCCTCGCCGTCCAAGGCGAACTCCAGGTAGTAGGGCGGGCTTCGCAGGATGACGGGGGCGAGCCTGGACGCAAGCTGAACGCTGAACCATCCATCGGTGATCGATGTCTCCGGATGCTGCTCGGGCCCCCATGCCAGCCGCCCTCCCTCGGGTGCGTCGAAAAGCCGCACTGTGATCAGGCAGGTCGCGTTCATCGGCTCTCCAGTGGCGGAGTCGACAACGAATCCCTTGATCCAAGTGACGCTCCCCCCTGAGGAAGCCGGTACCTCGCCGTGGTTGGAGTCTGGGGAGCTATGCTCTGAGAGGAAATGACGTCCAAGAAGCGCGCAGATCAGCAGAGCGCTGAGCGTGGCGGCAGCAACTAAGGCTCTTCGCATTCGGGGCTCCTCGCGTCCGGGGTTCTGCGCGCCTATCGACCTGAACTTCAGTCTAGCATGGGGCATCCCAGGTGTCAGCTGTTGCGCCGGGAGTAGCTCGGGGGACCTTCATGGGGTGTTTCCGGTTCGAGCAACGGGTCTTCCTCGGACGTGATGAGACCACCGCTACCCACTCGCCCCAATCTCTTCCACAGGGGGGGATGGGTACAAGCAGAAACCCCCATCTTTCCAGATGAGGGTTCCTGGGTATTGGCTCCTCAGGCAGGACTTGAACCTGCAACCCTCCGGTTAACAGCCGGATGCTCTACCATTGAGCTACTGAGGATCCTATCTGGGTACGGGCCGGCGGTACCGGCCCGTCTCATGTACGAATCTCTATTCTAGCAGCGGTTCCGGTCCCTGTCAAACCGAATCAGGAGTCAGCACTGGCGCCTTCACCATGGTCGAGGACACGGCTCGTGCCCGCTCAGACGGCGTCCCCAGGGCCATCCGGACATCCCGCTAGAGCGTCCTCATGTAGGCTATGAGGTCGTCCATCTCCTGGTCGTCCAGCCGGCCCTCGAAGGCCGGCATCGTCCCGCCAGGCGAGAGGATCTGGGCCCTGATCGACTCCTCGGTGATCGGGGTCCCGCTCGAGAGGATCGCCTCGCGCTCGAAGATGCCCGGAAGCGTCGGACCGTACCCGTTGGCGTCGGGGTCCGTCGGGTGGCACCCGGCGCAGTGCGCGCGGTAGGTCTGACGGCCGGCCGCGATGGACTCCGCGGAGGCCACGACGACCTCGTCGCCATCCGTCGCCGCCACGGGAACCGTCGACTCGCGAGTTTCCATCAACCAGGATGCGCCTGGACCGCAGACCGCCCGGACGAGGTAGAACCCCGCCGACGTTCCGATCACGACGAGCATGAGCGCGAGAATGATCATGCCGAGCGCGGGAACCATCGTGAGGTACTGCTTGAACCGCTTCACGATGAGGAGCTTGATGAGGAGTGCCGAGAGCAGCCCGAGCGCGACGAGCCCGTGAAGCGCGCCGCGGGTCGACATGCCGTCGCCGACCATCGCAATGTACTTCGCACCGAGGTAGCCGTTGACGAGCGCCAGCAGGACCGTCAGCCACCCCGCGATGCGGTGGACGCTCTTGAGCGCTCCGACACTCATGCTCTTCTCCTTGCGTCCCATGAGCGTGAGCATCGAGAGCGCGGCACCCAGGGAGGTCACGAGGAGCACGACGGCCACGATCACCTTCGTCCAGAGCATGCTACGCCTCCTCCGCCTTCTTCGCGTGGTAGATGGCCGCGCGCGTCTTCCCGATGCCCTTGGTGGGCGGCACGCCCTTCGGGCAGACCTTCACGCAGCTGAACACCATGTCACATCCGTGCACGCCGTCCTCGGTGTCAACGAGCTCCATCCGCTCCTGGGTCGCTCCGTCCCGCGGGTCGGCGAAGAACCGGTAGTGCTTCGCGAGCGCCGCCGGTCCGAGATACCCAGGCGCGCGCTCGGCCACCGGACAGACGCCCTGGCAGCTCGCGCAGAGAATGCAGTTGGTGTACGGCTCCGCCTCACCCCAGTCCTCGGGCGCGACGAGCCGCTCGCGCTCGGGGGCCGGGCCCTCCGGTTTGAGCCACGGCATGACCGACTCCTCCTTGCTGAAGAAGACGTCCATGTCGACCACGAGGTCGCAGAGTACCGGGAGGCTCGGGAGCGGCTCGATCGTGATGCGGTCGCCCAACTCGCTCACCTGCGTCCGGCACGCCAGACGCACCTCACCGTCGATGAGCATCGCGCACGAGCCGCAGACCGCGCCGCGACATGAGTAGCGGAACGCCAGCGTGCCGTCGAGCTCCTGCTGCGCGGTCAGAAGCGCCTCGAGCACGGTCGCTCCGGCGGGAACGTCGATCTCATACTCGCTCCAGCGCGGGTCGTTGCCGGCATCCTCGTCCGGGTCGAACCGCCGGACCCTGAAGGTGACCGTGCCGGTCCCGACCGACGCCGCATCGCGCCTGGTACCAGTCTCCATCAGTACTTCCTCTCCATCGGCTCGTAGTCGGTGATGATGACATCCTCGAACGAGAGGCGCGGCGCGCCATCCGCATCCCGTGTCGCCATCGTGTGCCTGAGCCAGTACTCGTCGTTGCGTCCTGGATAGTCGAGCCGCCAGTGCGAGCCGCGGCACTCCGTCCTCTCGAGAGCTCCGAGCGCGGTCGTCTCCGCCAGCTCGATCATCCCCTCAAGCTCGAGCGCATCGATGAGATCGTAGTTGAACTCCCGCTCGCCGTTGTGGAGCGAGACGTCCCCGAAGGAACCCCGAAGCGCGGCCAGCTCGTCGACCGCCTCGGCGAGCGGCGTACGCTCGCGGAAGACGCCGACCTTCTCCGTCATCACGCGCTGCATCTTCCGGCGCACGTCCACCTGCCTGAGAACCGGTTCCCGCGCGATGAGCGACCGGACTCGGTCGAACTGAGTCCTCACGGCGTCCTCGTACACGCGTGCGGGCGCACCGCCCGAGGCAACGGCGCCGGAGACGCCACCCGCCGCACCCTCCACCTCTGCGGCAGCCCGCAGGCCCGCTCGCTTCCCGAAGACGAGTGTCTCCAGGAGCGAGTTGCCGCCCAGGCGGTTCGCGCCGTGGACGCTCACACACGAACACTCGCCCGCCGCGTAGAGGCCCGGCAGGTCGGTCACACCATCCTCGTCGCAGGCGATGCCGCCCATCGAGTAGTGCTGACCCGGCTGGACCGGGATCGGCTCTTCGATCGGGTCTATGCCGGCGAACTCCATGGCGATCTGACGGATGCCCGGAAGACGTGTCTTGATGACGTCCGCCCCGAGGTGCGTGATGTCGAGGTGGACGTAGCCGCCACCGCCTTCGAACGCGCGTCCCTCGTCCGCCTCGGTCTGGATGGCGCGCGCCACGATGTCACGGGGCGCCAGCTCCATTACGCTCGGCGCGTAGCGGTCCATGAACCGCTTCCCGTCGCGACCCCGGAGAAGGCCGCCCTCGCCGCGGACGCCTTCCGAGATCAGGATGTTCGTCCCGTAGAGGGTCGTGGGATGGAACTGCACGAACTCCATGTCTTCGAGCCGCGCACCCGCGCGATAGGCCGCGGCCGTGGCGCTCCCCGTGTTGATGTAGGCGTTCGTGGTCTTGGCGTAGATGCGGCCGTGACCTCCCCCGGCGAGGATGACGGCCCCGGCGGGGAAGCTGGTGATGTCGCCGCTCGGGACGTGAAGCGCGACAGCCCCGACGACGGCGTCACCGTGCTTCACGAGATCGAGCAGCAGCCACTCGGAGTAGACGGTGATGCCGCGCTTGAGGACCTGCTCCCAGCACGTGTGCAAGAGATGGTGCCCGGTCCTGTCGGCCGCGAAGCAGGTTCTCGGGAACCCGGCGCCCCCGAAGGGACGCTGCGCGATGCGACCGTCGCCGAAGCGGCTGAAGTACGCGCCCCAGTGCTCCATCTCGATGACGGCCGCCGGCGCGTCCTTCGCGAGGATCTCGGCGCGCGGCTGGTCGGCCAGATAGTCCGAACCCTTGATGGTGTCGAATGCGTGGCGCTGCCAGGTGTCGTCGCCGCCCTCGGGGTGGTTGCCGAGCGACGCGTTGACACCGCCCTGCGCGGCGCCCGAGTGCGAGCGGATGGGATAGACCTTGGACATCACCGCGACGGATCGGCCGGCATCGTGCGCCGCGATCGCGGCCCGAAGCCCGGCGAGCCCGCCGCCGATGACGAGGATGTCGCTACGTTCCATGGGGGCTCCTTGCGAGATGGTCCGTACGCATGGTAGCAGACGGGCGCGGACGGTCGCAGGCAATTCCCGATGGAAGTTCAGATGCAGTACGGAGGGTGTGGTTCCTAGCGCAGATGCACGAGGCGGGCGGTCTCGCGGTCACCGCCGACGACGGCGCCGATCAGATAGACGCCCGACGCGACCGAGCGACCGGCGTCGTTCGTCCCGTCCCAGTAGAGGTCGTGCCGTCCGTCTGTGAGATGACCGTCGACGAGCGTCGTGACGAGGCGGCCGGAGACGTCGAACACACGCACGAGGGCGCGCGCGCCGGGCGCGGGGATCGTCAGGGAGAGCGTGGAGCTCCCGCGAAAGGGGTTCGGGACGGCGGGCGAGAGAATCGCCCGACTCCCGTGCTCCTCTCCCGTTCCCTCGGCCGGGTCGACGTCATCGCCAGGCTCGTTGCCCGTGTCGACGCCGGTGCCCCACGGCTGCGGGAACCCGAACCCGCGGGTCGCGTCCCCGTCGAAGTCGAACGTCGCGAGGTTCTCAGACGGGCTGCCGGGGCCCCCCGGGACGGAGATGAACCCTGGCTCCCAGGTCAGCACGCCCGTCCCAAGCCCTCCGGGGGTCGCTTCGACGACCGCGACAACGTCGCGAAGGAATGCGAACTGCCCGTCGGGTGTCGCCGGGTAGTTCGTGTGGAGCTGCGATTCCTGCCAGACGAAGTTGTTCGTCCCGTCGTCGACCCAGTCGAGTGTCCACGGGTACGAGGTCTCGACGACCATGATCTCCCTGCCGTAGCGGGGTGCCAGGTTCTCGAGGTTGTCGCGGAGCCCCCAGATGTCACCGTGCCACCACGGGTAGAACGAGAGTCCGATGCAGTCGAACGACACCCCGCGCGAGACGAGGTTGTCGTAGTACCACTCGCAGGTGCCGACGCTGGCACCCTGGTCGTGATGGATGATAATGGTCGGCTGCTCCGATGGGTTCAGGCTGTCGCGCACGCCCGAGACACCTGCGCTCAGAAGCTCGGCGAAGTTGTCCCACTGCTCAGGCGTATCCCACTGCCCGCCGACCCGACCGTCGTCCCAGAGCATTCCGTTGGAGACCTCGTTGCCGATCTGGACGTAGTCGGGAAGCGCGCCCGCATCGCGGAACGCGCGGATGGCGCCGTTGGTGTAAGCGTACATGGAGTCGACGAGCGCCGCGAACGTGATGCCCTCCCACGCGGCGGGCTTGTACTGCTTGCCGGGGTCGGCCCAGGTGTCCGAGTAGTGGAAGTCGAGCATGAACTCAAGACCGGCAGCCTTCGCCTCCTGCGCCATGAGGATGGTCGCGGGAAGCGCGTGCCACGGATCCCAGGGCGTATGCCAGAGCCTGAGCCGGATAATCTCGTAGCCGTGGTCGGCGCACGCCTCGAACAGGTTCACGGGGACGCCGTCCACGCGGTACACACCGCCGGCGGCTTCGATCTGGTGCGTGAACGAGATGTCCGCCCCGCACTTTGTCTCTCCGGGCATCCAGCCGGCATGGTGGTCGAAGAAGACCGGGTCGATCACAAGCGGGTCGCCGCCGACCGTCACGACGCGGTCGTTGACGAAGTGTTCCCACCGGTCGTAGGTGGGAAGCGGAATGACGAACTTGTAGGGATAGGAACCCGCCGAGAGGTCGAGCGTTATCTCGTAGACGCCGTCGCCGTCCGAATCGGTCAGACCATCCTCGTGCCCGGTCCAGCCGTTGAAGGCGCCACGCAGGACGAGCGTGTCGACGCCGGGCGTGAACCGCTCGAACGAAAGCTCGATG